>Ga0209640_10000243_pt1 | contig 40759 bp, 53 predicted proteins | sample RifCSP10_1_FD_184018 | JGI IMG/M metagenome (GOLD analysis project Ga0209640, IMG submission 184018) | Soil microbial communities from Rifle, Colorado - Rifle CSP2_sed 10_1 (SPAdes) (version 2) | ecosystem: Environmental > Terrestrial > Deep subsurface > Rock core/Sediment | place: Rifle... | reverse complement strand
TTCATAACCTCCGTAACTTTCATATACTTTAATTTAACACTTGACAGACACATATAATATGTGATAAACTCTAACTATAGGTAGCGCGCTATAGAGTACCTATAAAGTATATTATATATTATATATTATATATTATATATTATATATTATATATTATATATTATGTTGTAGTATATTATGTTGTAGTATATTATAATAACTTGACAAACTCTATAGAATATACTATATTCTATCTAACTTAATAGTATTTATGTCAAGTATCTTTGGTTAGATGTTACCGCAAGGAGTAAATTATGCATTATAGAGCTCCATACCTACAAATGCTTTTTAACGCGCAAGAAGCAACTAAAATTATATTAAATACTGATGTTGACGTATACCTCACAAATGTGTTATACTCGTATCAACATATAGACAAGTTGGCGTCTGCGTCATCCGTACTAGCATACGAAAAAGATTACCAGAAAGCAGGCGATATAGCCTTGTTACAGGCGGCAGTGCTTCAGAATAATGACGCGAATATAAAATACTATAGCGATCTAGCTATCTATGCGTACACAAAGGTTCCCTATGATGAAACGTTCTTTATGGTAATGTCAGAGTCTGTACCTAACATTATTGGACTGTTTAAATGGTTAAGAAGAAATAGTGAGTAGGGCGTATCCTCTCATGCCTGAGGGACTGTAGCGCTATCTAGGGCTGCAGATCGTAGCGGTAGGTGGGGGCCGCTACCTTTATTAAAGAACCTCCCGACAGGGGAATATTGCTACTTATGCGCCGGTAAGAAGTCCTGTAAGTAAGTATGCAATCCGTCATTGGGCTTTAGGACGTTAACTTAAAGCCTTTAATTACATTAGAGGGGCAATCATGAGAACTAAAGCTTACATGAAAGAGAGAGCCAATGAATGCACGCAGCTCTATAAGCTTGTGCGGGAGGATTATATTAAAACAAATATCTTAGACACTCTGTTAAGTGACCCACAATTCAGCACTAAGGTCTACGATGTAGTTAAATCCTGTTATAGGCTGTCCAATAATAACGAGGGCACAGAGCATCTCCAGCCCACCAAAAACTTAATGGTTCACATACAGCAAACAACGGATGAAGTATTAGATAAGGCTTTAAAGGACCTAAAAACAACAGAACAAATACATAATGTTAATAATGCACAGCTACTGCCCGCCCTAGACACACAAAGGAATATATTGTGGGTAGATTTAGGGGCGCACTTAGTGGACGCTAAGCTATTGATTAGTACTTTGCAGTCTAAGAAGCAGCTACAATCTAAGAAGGGCTATACGTCCTACGTAGGCGTATTAGCAGAGTTCCCATCAGTACCAGTACTTGTTGCGACTGTTGAACCTATTGATTATACTCAATTTATTGCAGCAACACCATTAGCCTTATTCAACTCTAAAGATGGGAAAGGCTTAATCTGTATACATGTAGCAGATAGACTGTTATTTGATGGTAATGTAGATAGTCTCAACCTTGAGCTAACTCAGCTGAACATAAAGACTGTAGCTAGAATCTATGAGGATTTACTTAAGGTGGGCGCCGTTCGCATTAAAGGCCTGAAAGAGGCTAAAGAGTTCTGTAAGAAGGTAGGCGCTTGTGAATGAGCCGAAGCTATAGACATACCCCTATATGTGCGTGGGCTTCAGCATCTACACAAAAACTATTTAAAAGCCTGTCCAACAGAGCCTTTAGGCATAAAGTAAATCGGCTATGTCATACACACCAATTTGACAAGCTACCCCACTGGAGAGAATATGGAAATGAATGGGATAGCCCTAGGGATGGTAAGCAATGGTTTGGCGATTTGTTATCAGAGCGCTCCAAACAGCAATGGGCGCTAAGCAAATACTGGTCTTATGGCCCTAAACAAGAATATCATAAACTTATTCGTAAATAACTTAAAGAGAATTAATAATGTCCTTATTGTCCTTCCTGCCAATACTAGGCACACTAATAGACAGGCTTATACCTGATAAAGCAGCTGCGGCTAAGGCTAAGACAGAGTTAGAGGCGCTAGAGCAATCTGGTGAGCTTAAACTAATGTTAGCGCAGATAGAGGTTAATAAGACTGAAGCAACACATCCAAGTATATTCGTTGCAGGATGGAGGCCAGCTATTGGTTGGGTCTGCGCCCTTATTTACGGCTACCACTACTTCTTAGCGCCAGTGATCATTATGTTAATTGCTGTGTCTAATGGTGCAGGTGTGGAAGCGCTACCTAAGTTTGATTTGTCAGACATCTGGCCAGTATTAGGCGGCCTCCTAGGTTTAGGGGCTATGAGAACATATGAGAAGTACTCAGGCGTAGCTAGGGATAAATTATAATTAACAGAGAGGTAATATCATGATTACATTTAAACAGGTCTATTTAGCGCCTAACAGCGATAAACCAATGTCTACAGTTGAGATTAGTGTTGATGAAGATAGTGGAATAGATGAGGTTATGGCATCATTTAAAGGGTTCTTAGTTGCTTGTACATACCATCCTAAATCAGTAGATGAATGGACAGGCGGTGATTGGGGACTTTGTGAGGATGAATCCAAAGACTCAATACAGGTTCCTGGGTATATGTCTAATGATGTAGGTGTTAAGGATGATAGAACAGAAATGGACGGCATAACTGATCATGCTGAAGCTAATTGGTCGTGTGACGATATGTTCTGTGATATATGTATTACGGGGGACAAGCATGATGATGACGATACTAATTGCGGCGATGACTGCACCGTTTGTAATGATATTGATTGTGGTCCTGCTACTAAGCCTAAGAAGGCGAAGAAGAGCAATAAGGCTGCAAAGACTAAGAAAGTTGCAAAAGGTCCTAAGAAAACTAAGAAAACTAAGAAGGCTAAGAGAGGCAGGAGAGCATCTAAGGTCATGGTTATAGATGGTAAGTCATGGAACATAGAGATTGATTAATCTATCTTATGGTAACGTATAACAGAAGATACTTGACAGATACTGTACAATATGGTATCATCTGCCACAATAGGTATAGGTATTTGTCTATCTTCTATGCAAAGGCTGACAAGAGAGTTAGAGGGCTGTATTGTAGGCCAAGAGAGATAAGAGCTTGATTTATATCGTTTAAGTGTTGGTCGCGTTCATACTATATCCACGGTTCACCGTTAATCCTACACTAGTCATCCACCTTCTCACGCTCGCAAGCCCTTCACCAATCTCTACCAATCTACCCAAATCCCTAGCGAGCTCTTGTGAGCTCTAGTACCCCTGTACAGCCCCCGCAGAGATCGTTGAAATTAGGCCTGTCTATCGAGCTCTGGCTAGCTCTGGTGGAGGTTAGGTGGGGGTCTGTAGAGAGGGGTAGGGGGGATAGGGGCCTGCTGGTTTTTGGTTTGGGGTTGTTCATTTTTTCGCACCCCAATTATGTCGGGAATGAATTTTAAATTTAAGGCCCGTTAAAGGCGTTATCTTTGCCTAACCAGTACATCGGTACAGGTCCTGCACAGATCGTTGAAATTAGAGGCCTAGGATTGACAGGAATAGGGCACTAAACACCCCATACACACAACAATTATCATTTAAAGGTTAATAATGGCATTTTCCTCACAGTCATTGACCATGTCTGGTACTGGCACATCAGACTGGCTAATACTAGACCACACAACTTCAATCTTTACTGTCAGCATCGCTGGAGTATTCTCTGCAGGCGCTAACCTGGTCTATACAGTCGATGTTACAAACGAGACCTTATCGGGTCCCACAGACACCACCGTCGTTGGCATTGCCTTAGACAGCATGACAGCTCTAGGTGCGAGTTCTATCAAGTCCTTAGTAGGGCCGGTAGTGGGCGTACGTATACGGGTTACATCACATACTGGTGGGTCCGTTAAACTAGTTATTAAACAATCAGGGGGCCACATATGATTAAAACAATTACACAATCTCTACAGAACGTAGTAGAGTGGGCTAAGGCTTTGAAAAGAGGGGAAAAACGGATTGCTACTAATGCCGCTAGGGGTCGAGTATATGAGAAGAAAGGTACAGAGAACCAAGGAAAAACACCGTTTAAAAACACAATGAGCGGTACGCTGAAGATTAAGGCTAAGATTACTAGAGCTGATGGCTCTATAGAAGAATTTGAAGTTTAAACAACGGGAACATTAATAATGGCAGATATATACACAGACGTAGGGGAAAACTTTACGGTAGATCAATTAGATGCATTTGGCACCTTCTATGTAGCGTGGGGCACAGGGGCCGGTACAGCAGCTAAAGCAGATACAACTTTGTTTACTGAGGCATCAGAAGCTAGAGTGGCTACAACAGACTCTCAGCCCTCAGCTAATGTAATGCAGTGGTTAGGCACGATTACTGCAAATGGCACCAAGACTATTACCAATGCTGGTATTTTCGATGCATCTACTGCTGGTAACCTAATAGTGAAGTCAGACTTTACAGGCGTTGCCTTAGTGTCTGGCGATAAAATAGAATTCACGTTCCAGCTAACATTTAGTTAAGCAATAAATAGAAGAGGTTATGTATGGCTATTCTATGGGACAAGGCAGCCTTTACAGCGGCTTACTCTATATGTCCTCGAGGTAGATTTACGTACCCCGACGGGCATACAGAGGATAGACGGTTTGTTGAAATCCGCCTACACTACCACCCTGCTGTTATGAAGCCCATAGCTAAGCGCAGGGCCGATAGATTACAGGCACTTAATAAAATTACAAGTGCCTCTAAAGTATTAGTATTCGGGGCAGGGTTTGGCTGGTTATGTGAGGAGCTGTCTAGCCGTATAGGATGTACTGTTATCGGGGTCGATACAAGTGATTATATTATTAATAACAAGGATTTATCGCCGGACGATGAATTGTTAGAATCTTTAGATGCTGCGAATATTAGTCTTGAGTCAGAGTTAGGAAGTCAGATATGGGCACAATTCTCACAGCCAACTAAGGCTAGATCGGAAGCCACAGTTTTACAGTTAGATATGTTGTTGGCAAAAGACCGTACTACTTTGAAGCAGGCTTTAGGTACACCTACACATATCATCACTGAAGATGTTTGGCAGGAACTGAATGTCACAGAGCAAACGGACTTAGCCTCAGCACTCGAGAAGCTGGGAGGGGAAGTCATACACATAACCCATGAGGTAATTGTGTAATGGCATTCCCTACTACCATTGTTGCGGCATCTCAAAATAGCAATATGGATGCTACCCCGTTCTTATCTAGTGCGGGATACGTTTATGTTTTTGCGATGTCTTCTGCAACAGTCGCTGACATTTATAAGGCTACAGCTCCTGAGACATCTTTTAGTGCAGTGAGTGGAGGACCAACGTTTGCCGCGAATTTGCAGACTTCAGCAGTTACACAAAATGGAGATATACTCTATATAGTCACAAGTACTGCTGGAAGTTTAGTAGAGTTTCATCAATTTGATATGTCGTCTGATACATGGACGACTTCAAACGAATTAGTTGCTGATCTAAGCGGGAAAACAGCTCCCTCTTTTATTGATACTGCTATTAAGTTTCGCAGCAGCGTGACTACTGATGAATTAGTAGTGGGCTGTGCGGGATTGACAGACTCAGTAATGGGCACAGCTTATCAACGAGTGGATTATTTTCATAAGAATGATAGCGCTACTTCTTGGACAGGACCAGTAGCCATTGATGATGGTGGAGAAATAAATTATGCGTCACCCCATTTTGCGCTAGGATCATCAGATAAAATACATATTTTATTTGATGAGGCTGCTGCTTCTGGTAAGCTAGATGTAAAAACACTATCAACAGCTAATGCCTTAAGTACGGTAGTACAATCCACTTCAAATTTTTCGGGTGTGAATTATTCTAAAAGTGATTTTAGTTTTGATGACTCAGGAACTCGACGGATTAGGTTTGGACTGCCCAGTAGTGTTCTAGCACTAGCTATGTGTCAAGAAAATTCAGGCACAGGAAATGTTGAGTTTGAGACTACACAAACCAAAGATATTGATCCAAGCACAAACGTGGTAACCGGTTCAGCGGTCGTACATGAAACAGGCACTACATTACATGTAATGTTTGCTGATGTGACCACAAGAGACATGTACTATTCTAAATCAACGGATAGTGGCACCACTTGGGACACTGCGACATTAGAAATAGATGAGGGAGCCTCTACCCGCGATAATGTCCGTGCATCCATTTATACACGCGGCGGAAATATAGTAATGGCAGTTGTGTACCGGTTTGCGACAACAACCTATTATTATGAAAAAACCCTGTCAGCCGGAACCACATTCTTTGAGTCGCCAGATATGTCGGCTATTGGCACAGAAACTCTATCAAAAGTACGCATATATGTTAGAAGTTTTCCAAGTACTGGGGTAGGCGCATCTGCTAAGTCAATTATTGCTAAGCTGCTTAAGGCGCATTCAGGCGTAGGGACTAGTACAGTATCTAAGCCAAGCACTAGATTAAAATCGTTTGCTTATGGCGCAGTAGGGACCTGCACATTAGCAGTAGCCAGGCTTTACGCTAAGCTTCTAAGTTTCGCTGCGACAGGCGCTAATACGCTAAGTAAAAGTTTGATTTATGCTCAAGTACTTGCATATTCTGCAACAGCTGCAGCTGGTCTAACTAAAATAGCAACATATTTAAAGTCGCTACTAAGCGCTGCCACTGGCACAAATACGCTGCTTAGAAAGATTCAACTAACTAAGATATTCGCTGCTACTGGTACTGGGGCAGTAGTAAAGACTGTAAAGCTTTTAAAATCTATGGCAGCGCTAGGAAGCCTAGCTTTTGATAAAGTATTTCTAATACTTAAGCTGTTAGCAGTATCTGCCGTTGGTACAAACTCACTATCTGACATATTTACAGCTGTGAGACTTTTATCGCCTGCGGCCCTAGGATCGTCTGTATTAACTAAATCAGCGACCTACTTACAGATGCTTGCATACTCAGCATCCGCCGCGTTAGGCTTGACAAAACTAATTAAAATGACCAAGTCTATGGCAGCCGCTGGTGCTAATGCTGTAGTTAAAAAAATTATTAAGGCCGCCTTTGCAGTAGCCGCTACAGGGTCTCTAAGCCTTGATGCAGTTGTGCTAATAATTATTATAAAGACATACACGGCCACGGGTTCGTTGTCTGAAGATCATGTAATAACATTAGCTGTTGGGGATGAAGTAATCGAGGATATACTTGATTCATTAGCAGAGGCTATTGAACGGAATATAACGACTGTATGAAAACAACTAAAACAAATGCCATAAACAGTATATCAGTGCCACATAACTTTGTGCCGCGAGACTATCAATTAGCACTACTTAATGCCTTAGATGGTGTTGCCGGAAAACCGGAGACAAAGGTAAAACGGGCATTCTTAAGGTGGCACCGTCGAGCCGGAAAAGACATGGTATGTGTTGCATATATGTTTAAGTGTATGATGGAAACAAAAGGCGTGTATTACTACTTTCTGCCAACGTATCAACAAGGACGTAAGGTTATTTGGGAAAATATTAATCGTAGTATTAAGATACTAGATATGCTGCCCGAGGCTGCTAGAAAGCGTGTCAATAATCAAGAGATGTTAATTGAAACTATTAATGGCTCTATATTTCGCGTAATAGGAACAGATAATATTGATACCATTGTGGGAACAAATCCTGTTGGTGTTGTGTTTAGTGAGTTCTCTATGCAGGACCCTAGAGCGTGGGCATTCATACGACCTATTCTATTAGAGAACGATGGGTGGGCAATATTTAACGGCACCCCCCGCGGCAAGAATCACATGTATCGTCTGGAGATATCCATTCGAAATAACCCTAACTGGTTCTACTCAGAACAACAGAGTTTGTGGCCAGATAGAGAGAATTATACAGGGGCGGTTACTCCTGAGCAGATTAAAGAAGAACGCGCTACAGGAATGGATGAAGACCTGATCTCACAAGAATATGGTGTATCATACAATGCAGGTGTTCAGGGAGCAATCTATGAGCCTTTAATTGCTGAGTGCTATAAAGAGGATCGAGTAGGTATATTCCCATACAACAGTAACTACCCGGTGTTTACGTTTTGGGACTTAGGGTATAACGACCCTACCGCTATATGGTTTGTTCAATATATAGGCAGTGCAATCATTTTTATTGATTATTGGGAAGAGGCTAAGAAAGAAATACCAGAGATCGTATCCGTGCTGGAAGCAAAGGGCTATAAGTATTCAGTACATTACTTGCCCCATGATGCCAACCAAAACTACCAATTGGTTACCACTAAGGCCGCCTATCTTCAGCAGTGTTTAAGCTCTCATAATATGGATGATATTGTTATTGCCGTACCTAAACTGCCGATTCAAGAAGGTATTACGGCTGCCAGATCACGGTTTCCTAGATTCTGTTTTAATGTGGGAACTACACAGGACGGCATAGATAAGCTGATGCTGTACCATAAAAAGTATGATGAAAAGCGGGAAGTATATATGGCAGAGCCAGTTCATGACTGGACATCTCATGCGGCTGATGCTCTACGCGTAGAGGCAGTAGCCAGAGAAGTCCTAGACGACCCGCTATCTAGTAGAGCAAAGCCTAAGATCATCTCTGATTATGATATATATGACTAACACTAAGCGGCACTAAGAGGTATATAACTAACATGTACTTTGAAACTGCAAGCTTTAAAGATAACTACCTGTCATGCAGTCACCTACATAAACTGCACTGGGAAGAGACCTTGGCACATATCTTTCCAGCAGGGCTAGACCTTAAGCCCAATCAATATATCGCCCTAGAACAAGAAGGTAAGTTAATATCCTTTGCCGCGAGAGTTAATGAACAAATTGTTGGCTATGCGCTGCTTGACCTATACCAACATCCTTTTATAGGGGGAAGAACCTGCGCAGCCGTTAATGCATTCTTTATAGAGAAGCCGCATCGGTCTAAAGGTTCCGCACAAAAATTTATGAACTATATAGAAAATACATTAAAGAATAGAGGAATTCTTTACCTGTCCTTTAACGTAGGAACAGGTAAGGCCCTAGGTAGATTTTTAAATATGCAGGGATATTCTGCCACTAATATTTTTTATACCAAACATCTGGAGATTTAATATGCCTGCCGTTGTACCATTTATACCGTTAATAGCCGCTGCCGTATCAGCGCTTCCCGCCTTAACAGGTGGTGGGGGCAAATCCTCAACACCAGCAGCTCCGCAGGCAGCACCTGCACCAGCTCCCCCAGCGCCGCCAGCTCCTGAGGCCACTATAGCCCCCGAGCCGGTATTAGATGAAGATGCAGCAAGAATTAGGTCTATTAAGCGCAGGCAGGCCGAGCAATCAACTCCGCCTACTGCTCTAGAAGACACAAAAGTATCAACAAAAACCTTATTAGGAGAATAGAATTATGGGTGGATTATTAGGCGGAAGTACGAGCGCCCCAGCACCGGCCCCAGCACCCGCTCCAGCAGCACCTGCTCCAGCAGCACCTGCTCCAGCACCTGTGCCGATTAAAAAAGAAGATTCAGCAGCTTTGCTTGAAAAAGGTATCACGCGATCTGATGTCGAAGAGTCCAGGAGAAGAGGGGCAGCTAGTGCAGGTGGAGCAACTACCCTAACTAGTAGTTCCTCTTCTATTAAAACTTTATTAGGACAATAAGATGGTCGCACGCGCAAAAATACCAAAAAAGCGCAGAGAGTCGGTACCATATAGCACTAAGCTTGCTAGGTATATATGCGAGAAAGTAGAGGACGGTATGCGAGTTAAGACTATTTGTGAGCAATACAAAGATATTATGCCAGAAGAAAAAACAATATGGAAGTGGAGACGAACAAAACCTAAGTTCAAGGAAATGATAGATATAGCTTATCAAACTCTAATGTATATGACTCTTGATGAATTAGACTATGTTTCTAAAAATCCTCCTAATATATTATCTGTCGCAGATAAGTATAACTTAACTGATCTTCGGCAGGTTCAAATACAGCTTACCGCAGAAATGCGGGCATGGGCTGAACGATTAAGTAAATTAAAGCTAGATGCCGTAAAGCTAGCACCCAAAATAGTGCCGGAAATGAGGGACAGGCAGCCAGAGCAAGACTCAGCAAGCGCCGTAACTATTATGATCCAATCTTACGCCAGAAAGGAGGATGAATAATGGCCGATGCTCAAAATCTAATAAGACAATCTGAAAACCTTTTTAATAAAACAGAACGTATTAATTCTGAGAATATGTGGAATGAGTTGACCAAGTATATTATGCCAAATCAGTTTGGTGTGTTTCATGGCAACCAAGGTACGGAAGGGTCAAAAAAGACTAATGGTATTTTTGATTCTACACCAATACATGCCAATGTAGATTTAGCTTCTTCAATGCATGCAACATTAACCAACCCATCAACTAAGTGGTCAAAGCTTAGATATAAAAGCGATGAACTAAATAATGATTCAGACTCTACAGCATGGCTGCAGGCAGCAACTGACGCGATACACTCGTTTCTAAATGAATCAAATTTTGACACGCAGGCATCACGAAACTATAACAACTATTCAGCCTTAGGCAATATGGTTTTATTTCATGACTCAAAACGGTCTGGCAATAAGTTTGATGGGTTTATATTTAAGGCGTTACATCTATCAGAGATAGCATTCTCTGAGAATGCAGAAGGTATTGTAGATGTGCTGTACCGTAAATTCAAATTAACAGTACGCCAAGCAGTTGAGATGTGGGGCAATAAATTAGATAAAAAATACTTTGAGATGTTAGAGACACAGCCCGAAAAAAGATTTGAGTTTTTACATTGTGTGGGGCCAAGGGACCCTAAAGAGGTTAGGCTTAATGATGCTGGCCTCGCTCCAGGGGATAGGCGCCCGTACTACTCAGTATATATTGATATTCAGCAGAAACAAATTATTGATGAAGACGGATATTATGAGTTCCCATTCTATGTGACTAGATGGCAAACTATGACTGGCGAGGTATACGGCAGAGGGCCTGGGCATACAGCACTACCAGATATCATGACGCTTAATAAAGTTCGTGAGCTTTCCTTAAGGGCCGCTGCTAAAATGATTGATCCGCCAATGATTACAACCATGCAGAACGTGATAGGTAATTTAGATATACGGCCACAAAGCGCATCTGTTGTTAGGAACATAAATGATATTAAAGAGCTATCTTCAGTATCTAGAATTGATGTCACGCAGTTTGAGCTCCAAGACCTTAGAAATGCAATTAAGTCCACATTCTTTCTAGATAAATTATTATTACCGCCTAGGACAGAAACTGGTGAAATGACCGCCCACGAGATCGAGAGACGATTAGAGCAAATGCAGAGAGTGTTGGGCCCTACTTTAAGTAGATTAAATTCTGAGTTTTTATCGCCGTTAATTATACGAGCGTTTAAAATATTACTACGAGAGAACATGTTGCCACAGGCCCCAGAGCTGGTGCAACGTCTGGGCGTAGATATTGATATAACATTTGTTAATCAATTATCAAGAGCGCAGCAAACTGACGAGATTAATAATATTCGTCGTTGGATACAAGAGAGCATGGAGCTCGCACAACTTAATCCACAAGCATTGGATTACGTTAATGCTGATGCAATAATTAAATTTATTGCAAAAACACGGGGCGTACCAGAGTCTGCAGTAATGAACGATAAAGATGTACAGGCACTAAGAGAGGAAAGGGCAAAAGCCCAACAAGCTCAATTAGCACTACAATCCGCACAAGTCCTGGGGGATGTTGCGGCAAAGACAGGAGTAGTAAATGAACCACCAACAACTAAATGATGAGGCTAGTAAGAGGTACAAGAGGCTGCAAGATGCCTGCTCCTCTGAAGAAGGTAAATTAATTTTAAAGTTTCTAGTACAGGAGTACGCGGCAGGCTCGGCCTTAGCTAAGACATGTACAACCTCTGGTGCTTACAGCATCAGTACGGAAGGTACGTTTTATCTTTTAGGCCAAAAAGAGTTAGTCCAAAGACTAGTTAGTTTCGCCAAGCGCAAAGCTGGTGATGACGACCTAGACGTGTTAACAGAATTATCAGTAGATTAGAGGAGTTATTATATGTCAGATCAAGAAGCAGATGTTAGGTCAACAGAAACTACAGCGGAAGCTAGTGTTACTGTAGACCAAGGCTCAGCTGCGGCACAATCTTTTCATGCAGCTTTACCAGACGACTTAAGAGAAAGTCCTAGTTTGGCTAAGTTCAACGATGTTTCAAGTTTAGCAAAAAGCTATTTAAGCGCTGAGCAAATGCTAGGATCGTCCATAAGAATACCATCAGAGCATGCTAGTGAAGAGGATAAAAAATCTTTCTTAGAGAAACTAACAAAGATTGAGAATGTTGTTGTCTTGCCGGATAAAAGCGATGCGGCGGGGCAAGATGCGCTATATAAAAAGCTAGGCAGGCCAGACAGCCCTGATGGCTATCAAATAGAAAACGTCCCGGGGTTCGACGCCAATATGGTTGATCAATTTTCACAGCTGGCACATAAGGTTGGACTAACCTCTGACCAAGCCGCCCAGTTAGTAGAATTTGAGAAAGGGCGAATGAATCAATTAGAAGAATATAAAAATACTTCGCAAAAAGTCCTACAGGAAAAATGGGGCAATGACTACAACAATCGTATGCAAGGCGCTAAATACGCCTTAGATTCTTACGCAGAAACGTTCCCTGATGCGGTAGCGCAGATTAAAGCTAGCCCATTAGGCAATAACCCTGTTGTTATAGCCGCACTATCAGACCTAGGCGCCTCGTTAAAAGAGGGCGGGTATGTATCTGGGGAGAATAAAGTGACATACGGACTTACACCCGATGAAGCTAAGGCACGTATTAATGAAGTGCAGAGTAATGCTAAGCACGCTTATTTTGACTCATCTAGTACCAAACACGCAGAGGCTTTGGAGTATATGGATCACCTGTTTAAGCAGGCATATCCAACACAAGAAAACAACGGTTAGGCTGTTCGCGAACCAGCTTATACCATCTAAGTAGTGGGATAATCGAAAGACCCTATTACAAAGAAAATGCATTTATTGGCCCGTAAGGAGAACCTATTAACATGCAATCGCATAATAGTAATAATTAGGAGAACTAAAAAATGGCTTTAAATATTACAGATTCCCACGTACGGCAGTATAACTCCGTAATGGAATTAGTATCTAAGCAATTGTCTTCTAAACTACGTCAGTCAGTAACGGAAAAAGCAACTAAAGGAAAAGACTATAACGTTGAACGTTTGGATAACCCGAACGCAACCTTAGCAGTCGTCTCTTCTAGACATGCTGATACCTCAATCTCCGACTTAGATCATTCAAGACGGGTAGCGTTTGCTAAATCGTATGCTCGCGCTTATATGATCGATGACGAAGATAAGGTTCGAATGTTAGCCGACCCAACCTCTGAATATGTTCAAGAGATTGCAGGTGAATTCAATCGAACTATTGACGATGTAATCATAGAAGCTTTCCTCGGTAATGCAAATTCCGGAGAAACAGGTAGCACGACTGTCGCTCTACCAGCAGGACAGCAAATCGCCCATAGCACGGCAGGTCTTACTTTAGCTAAATTAAAACAAGCTAGAAAAATTCTATTGTCTAATAATGTAGACTTGGATAGAGACACAGCTTTTGTAGCAACTAATGCTGCAGGTTGGGAAGATTTGTTGACCGACACTGGTTTAGTAAGTCGTGACTTTGTATCAACCTTGCCAAACGAGACTGGTGAGTTACCTCAAATCGCAGGATTTAAGATCATTCATTGCGAACGACTTTCATCTTACGCAGGTACTTCAGCAGCTTCAACTAACAGGCCAGCTATTGTCTTTACTAAAAAGGCATTACATTTGGCTATGGGTCAGAACATGAAACTAAGTGTTAAAGAACGAGCAGACAAGAATGACAATGTGCAAATCTTGTTAAAAGCTACCTTTGGCGCCGTACGTGTTCACGACGAAAAAGTTGTTGACGTTCGTTTTCAAGAATAATATAGGAGTAATATATTATGACTGCAAGTACAGCATCAAGTACGATCGTCACTAACACACTAGCAAGCCCTGTTACTTATAACAGTATTGCTGGTGCTGGTACAGGCAAGACCAAAATCTACGCAGGGACTATGGCCATCGCAACAACTTCAATAGATGAAGCAGCAGATAAAATTATGCTCTTCCCTATTAGGGGCTCCTCACGACTAGTGAGCCTCAGGTTGTTTTGTGATGACTTAGACTCTAACGCTACGCCTACACTGGCAGCAGACGTAGGGCTATACAAGGATGTTGACGCAGCAGGCACCACTGCAACGACAGTAGATGTTGACGCTTACGCGTCCGCAAGTATTGTTCTGCAGGCCGCTGTGACGACAGGGACGGAGGTAGCTTTTGAGGCACGAAATATTACCGCAATGGGCCAAACTGTTGCAGCCGATGGCGCAGAAAGTGAGCATAACGAGATTCGTTATGTTGGCTTAAACGTCACTACGGCAGCAGCCACAGCCGCTGCGGGGGATATTTCCTGGATCGCAGAAGTGATCGAACCGTAAGAAAATATGTGGGGTGGGGTTGTCGGGCCCCACCAATCATATATAGGTAAAATTATGGCAAGTAAAGTTCAAATATGTAATCTGTCGCTTACGAAAGTAGGGGCAGGAACCATTATTAGTTTAACAGACAATACCGACAAAGCGAAGTTATGTAATCTGTTATTTGATACTATTGCAGATGAGGTAATGACAGATGGGGTGTACTCCACTACCATAACCAGAGCCACATTAAATAAAACAACGAATACACCGGTGTTTGAGTTCGATTATGAATATCAACTACCAACAAGCCCGTATTGCTTAAAAGTATTATCTTTAGATGAAGCTAAGTCGGGTGACAACACATATAAGATTGAGGGCGATAAGCTACTCACAGATTTAAACGGAGTTAGTATTAAATATATAGGCCGAGTAACTGACTCAGAACTATTTGGCCCAATGCTAACAAAAGCTCTAGTTTTTAGGCTGGCGGCAGAGTTAGCCCTACCTACTACAGGCTCAAAAGACATGGCCAGGGATATGTACTTACTTTATGAAAAGGTATCGAGAGAGGCAGCCGCTATAAGTGGGCAGCAGGGATCGCCAGACACTATCCCATTTGACACATTAATTGACGTTAGATAATGACCAAAAAACTACTAACAAAAACATCCTTTAACTCCGGAGAGCTATCCCCGCGTCTGTACTCACGTATAGATGTAAGTAAATACGCCAATGGCTTGAATACTGCGTTAAACTGCTTTGTAGTAGGCCATGGGCCAGTCATTCGAAGAAATGGCAGTCAATATATAGCAAGCGCTAAAAACGCAGCTAAAAAAGCTAGATTATTAAAATTTCAGTTTAGTATTACTGATGCTTTAATACTAGAAGTAGGTGACCTATATATTAGGTTCTTCAAAGATCAAGGCGTAGTAGGTGCCCCATATGAGTTAGTTTCCCCTTATACAGAAGCGCAGCTAGACGACATAGTACCTACACAAATAGGTAACATTATTTATTTGGCCCACCCATCACATGAAACCCGTAAACTCACTAGGATTACAGACGGTAACTGGTCTATCGCAACCTTAGACCCAACACCGCCTCCAACGTATGAGGCAGGACTAAAACCAACTACGACGATAACACCTGGCGCGACTACTGGGCTAAGTATAAGCTTTACGGCGGGCGCGGCGGTGTTCTTAGAGGGGGACGTAGGCAGACAAATAAAGAATTTAGTAGGTACAGGCAGGGCATCTATCATTAGCATCAGCAGCTCTACATTAGTTATATGTGATATAGTCGAGGACTTCCCTAGTACTAGTGCAATTGCGTCACAGGACTGGGTAATTGATTTAAGTCCGGTCACTGAACTAGAACCTACTGGCAGTGCAGCAGGCTCAATTATCACGTTACGATCTACCTACCCATCTGGCACCTTAGGAACTGCATCTACTATAACCGCTATTACAAAAGCTAATCCTGCGGTTGTCACCACCTCAGCAGCGCATGGCTTAAGTAATGGCCAGAAGGTAGTCATTAAAGATGTTATTGGTATGACGGATTTAAACGACGCGGTATTTATAGTTGATGGCGCGACAGCAACAACCTTCCAGCTTAAGAGTACAGATACTACAAATTCTGTAACATATAACTCACAAGGCACAGCGCAACAAGTATTGACCGATATTATTATACCCACATTCAGGAGTGGGGACATAGGCAAGTATATATTGCTTAATGGTGGTGTAGTCCAAGTTATTTCAACGCCTTCTAATAGCTCCGCTAAAGCAGAAGTTCTTAAGTCTCTGACTAGTGAGGCTACTACTGGCAACTGGTCTATGGAGGTTCCCGCATGGGACGCCACAAGAGGCTGGCCTAAGGCTACTACAATATTTCAGCAAAGACTAGTCCTGGCAGGAACTACAGCTCAACCACAAACTGTATGGCTTTCAGAAACAGGTATATTTGACGGGTTCGGTGTGGGTGCTGATGCTGATGACTCATTAGAAATAGATTTAAACGCTAGCCACGATATCAAATGGGCAGCGGCGGCAAGAACATTAATTATCGGTACGGCAGGCTCGGAAGTAACTATAGAGGGGTCGTCTACTACATCCGCGCTAACACCAGATAATATTGGGCAGGTCAATCGAACCTCTCATGGCGGAATAACGCAAACTCCTGTATTAGCAGCAGGCGAGTTATTGTTTATACAGAATTCCCAGAAAAAACTACGAAGCTTTAATTATGACTTCAACACAGATGGGTATAAATCAGAGGACCTTACATTCTTGGCCGAGCACATCACCTCAGGCTTAATTAAAGAGTTAGCATACGCTAAAGAGCCTGACTCCCAAATTATATGTGTTACAGAGGATGGGTCATTGTTAGTAGGTACGTTTATTAGAGAGCAAGAAGTCATGGGGTGGACTAAATACACCACAGATGGAACGTACGAGTCCGTACAGACTATAGAGAATGGAAGCACTAGTGAGGTATGGGTAGTTGTTAAAAGAACGGTAAACGGCTCCACAGTTCGTTATATTGAGCTTTTTGACAACTCTACAGGTGAGGACAACCTAGATAGTTTTAGTGATTCCTTTTTAACCTACAGCGCCCCTAAAGCAATAACAGGCGCTACAGCCGCTAACCCAGTAGTTATTACCGCGACTGCTCATGGCTACGTAGATGGCGATAAAATTAAGATTATAGAAGTTCTAGGCATGACTGAACTAAATAATAAAACCTATTTAGTGGCAAATAAAACAACCAACACATTTGAGCTCACAGACGTTAGCGGCAACAATATTAATGGAACTGCTTTTACTGCTTATAGCTCAGGAGGCGAGGCCCATAAGTTAGTGACTGTTATTAGCGGCCTTAGTCATCTAGAAGGTAAATCAGTTCAGCTAAGAGTAGACGGTGCGTCACACCCAAATAAAACTGTCACGTCGGGATCAATCACATTAGATAAACTATCATATGAGGTTGTAGCAGGTCTTCCCTACACAACCACTATAACAACATTAGAGGATACTTTTGATGTTGGGTTAGGGCCTATGGTGGGGCAAAGGACTCGCTGGGTTAGGCCAATTTTACGCGTGTATAAATCTGCCAAGCCTGCACTTAATGGCAGCTTCCTGCCCGCCCGTAGCGCAGCAGACGAACAAGATTTGGCAGTGCCCCTCTACAGCGGTGATTTAATATATGGCCCGCTTGATTGGAGCACATCAACACAAGTAACTATTACCTTTAGCGATCCATTACCCCTGATGATAACTGGGTTATTCGGGTCTATTGAGGGGGGCAGCATATAACATGGCTACATCTAATTTTTTAACTACTATTCTACCTAATGTTATTGAAGGCCTAAGCGGAATGTTTACACAATCCCAAGGTACCTCCTTACAAGTAGAAGGCAATAGACTATCTGCACAAGGCTATCGAACAGCGGCAGTTCAAACAATTGCATCCGCTAATTTTAATAATCAAATACGGCAGCTAAATCTTAATAGGCAGCTGGACGCGTTCTCCCGAGAGATACGACAATTTACAGCTGAGCAAAGGGTTTCGGCCGCCGCTTCCGGGGCCAGCCTAGCCTCAAAATCATTTTTATTGGTTATGAACGACACATTATCAAAGTTTGAGAGACAAGTAATTCAGGCCCGCAACAGTACTGAACAGGCCAAAAACGCTAGTTTATTTGAGGCCCGATCTAGTGCCGTATCTTTAGAGAATCAAGCAAGGGCAGCAGACTTTAGAGGTGATTTCGCTGAGGCAGAGGGCAGCAGACAAAGAACAAAATCATTAGTTTCTATCGGCACAAATGCCGTCACAAGCTTATTAGGAGAGTTTGGAAATGCCAATAATAAAGCGACCAAGTGAGCAAGCCTTTCCTGCCTCTGGCATGATTACACAGACTGGGTCTGGTGCTAGTGCTTCCGCTCTTGGTGCAGCAGCAGTAGAGGTAGGACGATCAATACAACAGGTCGGGACTGAGATCACTAATAAAGCTACGACTGCATTAAATACAGCGGTATACACAGATAAAATAAGCAAGGCTACTCTTGAGTTTGAGAAACGCCTTAATGACCGCCTATTAAAAACTGTAGATGAAAATGGCAACCCTAATTTTGATACCCTTGTTACAGATATAGGGGAAATAGGCCGCAATGTACAAGACGAAATAGGGGCAACTATTTTTAATTCAGATGTTAAATCTGAATTCAATAACTCATTAACTAAATATACTACCAATAAACAGATTCTAGGATTCAGCCAACAGCGCACACTCGCTTTAGACTACATGAAAAATAGTCTATCTTCTGGGCTTGATAATTTAGTGACTTCTGCTATTGGTGATGATGCATCTAATAATCAATTCTACTTTGATAAAATAGATAAAATACTTACGTCCGCTGTAGGGTCTGGGTTCTTAACATCGGATCAGGTCAACAAAGCTAGATCAGCAGCAACAGAGAAGATACTTGTAGGCCAATATTCAGCGTTAATTGAAGCCTCTCCTTCCCAAGCTTTAGAATTACTAAAGAGCGCAACTGCCGCAGAGCTGGGAGTATCTGATGATGTTAAGGACGACTTACTAGTACAAGCAGATGTTGCTAAGAAATCATCCCAACTTGAAGGCGCACAAAAAGAACATAAAGAGTCTGGCGAGACTGCAGCCAACAATGCTGCAGCGGAAGCTGAGCTACGTAATGGCATAAAGACTGGACAACACACAGAAGCTGATATAGCTAGGGCATTTCTACAAAAGAGAATTACATCAGGGCAAGCAGCTAAGTTGTTCAAAGAGAAAAAAGAGCTAACACTAGCAGACATTAATACACAGATTATTAAAGACCAGATAAATGTTGCATTAATCGACGGGCGATCACTAGTGGACGTGGCCACACCTGCGCAGATAGATAATCATTACAAAGAAGCTGTTACACGAGTTACTCCTGAAGGCATGGTGCCCTCTATGGAGACTATGGCAAAAATCGCAGCAGTATATAAGTTCCCACTATCCTCCATGAAAAAGGCTATTGAGTCAGCAACTAAATCTGGATCAGATGAAGAGGCCGCAGAAGCTCTAAAGGCTTTTGAGTATTTACAAATACAGAACCCTATCGCAGTAGATGGACTTAGCGCACAAACTTTAGCGGCACTATCCCTTGCGAAAACCTTATCAGCAAATACCATGCTATCAGACACAGCCGCGATGAAGCAGGCCAGAGCAACTGTATTTATAGACGACGATAAAGTAAAAGAAAGTCGAGCAGCCAACTTTAATAAAGAGGACGCGTTTAAATCAGATAAAATTAATAGCACCATCTTGTCTATGTTAGGGGGGTCTGGAATATTTGGGTTTGGCGATAAGTATATCTCTGCTCAAGACAATGTGATAATTGGTGATATGCTTAAATCTGCCTATGTCCTATCTGGGGATGTGGACGGAGCCAAGGAAATGGTTAAGGCTCAGCTGGCCGCGACGTTTGGGGAAAGCAAGCTTAATGCTACTAAGGGGTTCCTTGATGATACCGAACAACTAATGTTTTTTCCGCCAGATAAAGTATTTCCAGAAATTAACCCAGACGATATGAGGCTTGATCTTGAGAATGATGTTAAATCATTATTGCCAGAGGGGATAGACCCAGCCAGCGTTTTTGTGGCTAGTGATCAATTAACCGTACAGTCAGGAGTACCTGTTACATATGGTGTGTATTACTTAGATAAATTTGGTGTAGAGGTACCTGTAACTGATGCAAACGGTGCAGTTAAGAGGTGGGCACCTTCAGACTCTTTATTTGAGGCAGCAGAGATAAAGGCGGCAGCAGCTAAGCAAGAGGCCATTCAATCGGCCCAAGGCGCTATAGAGAAAGCTAATAGCTTTGATCAAATTCTTAAAGACTTAGAGGCCGACGTAAAAGATTCTGAGTTACTCAAAGGCATCAGAAAATCTAGGGATATCTCAGCACAGAAGGCCGACCAAGGAAGTAAATCAGCCCTGCCAAATAGCAACCCTAGACTAGGAGAAATAGCAAAGAACATGGCCGGTAAACAACAAAAACTATTTACTAATGTGATTAATAACCAACAGACACTAAGTGAATTTGGTATCAATACATCATTACGACTAAGACACTTTTTAGCTCAAATTGCTCATGAGTCCGATAACTTTAATACGTTAGAGGAGTACGCATCAGGGGCCCAGTATGAGGGCAGGAAAGACTTAGGTAATGCACAAAAAGGGGATGGTGTCAAGTACAAAGGAAGGGGGTATATCCAGCTAACTGGTAGGGATAATTACAGAAGATACGGGAGAATTTTAGGTGTAGACTTGGAGAATAATCCAGAGCTAGCTAGCGATCCAGCAATCGCTTTAAAAATTGCCGCTGAATTTTGGAGGGGTAATGGACTCAATGAGCTAGCAGACAAAAACGATATACGTGCTATAACTAAAAAAATAAATGGTGGGCTTAATGGCCTTGATAGCCGTATTCGATTTCTCACAAAAACATTTAAGGATGTGTAAGCATTATGTCATTAATAGCTGAAGATACACTTATAAGCCATGTAGGTATACGTCAGACTAAAGAATCTGACCCTGTCGGAATTTCCGACACTGCCCCAACGCCTGCTACACCTAGGCGGGGGTTATTAAGGGCAGCATTTGAGCAGCACAACACTATAGCGTCATTCTTAACGTTTGGTGTAAAAGATAAATTCAAAACTAATCAGCTTTTTAATCCACTAGATCATATCGAAGGCACTAATCTTGAGCCACGAGACGTAATCTACGCCGACAGTATAGAGGACATACAGGAGCTTCAGGCCCAAAAGTCGCGAGAGATAGAGAATCTACAAATAATTCAACAGGCTGGTTTTTCCGGTACGTTGGCCTCCATTGGGGCGGCAACACTTGATCCTACTCTAGTTATAGGCGGCGGCATTGGTCTGGGCGCTAAAGCGGCAGCTATTGCCCCACGTGTCGTAAGAGCAGCTATAGGGGCCGGTCAAGGGGCTGCCATAGCTGGGGGCTCTATAGGCATACAGGAAGCTATACTTAAAAATACGACTCTTACTAAGACCACTAAAGAGGCTTTAATTAATACAGCCTTTGGATCGATCTTAGGCGCTGGCCTTGGCTCGGCGATAGGTCTATTATCTGTTCCCTCTAGAAAAGCCTTGGTACAGGCCTTAAAAGAAGTCGACAGCGCAGCAGAAGAATTACCTTCTATTGTTGCCTCACGATCAATAGGCGCAGCGGAGAGATCACTAGAGCAGCAACTTGTGGACGATGGCCTAGTATTTTTAAATATTCAAAAGCTACAGAAAATTAAAAACTCATTAAAGAAAGGATCAGATGAGTATGCCCTAATAGACGCAGAACTACAGAAATCACATAGAGCTGTAGGAGAGAAAATATTTAAGATTCTCAGCAGCCCTATACTACAATCTGACCAATTGCGCTCCCCGCTTATTGTAGGTAGTACAAGTGAATTCCCATCTATTCGAGCGTTAACTGCTAATGCATTTGAAAGTAACTTCAACACAGGTAAAACTGTTCATGGCATAGCAACTCGTGCTGCTGAATCTGATATGAAGCACGGGCAAGGAATAGCCCATTCATTAGCATCTAAGCAGCGAGACGCCTACTTAACATATATTAATACGTCGCCTAGCGCGGGAGTAATTAGGGGGTCTTTGGCCCAACAAAGAGCTATTAAAGAGGGCCTACTTAGTGAGGCACAGTTTGATGAAGAAATCGCAAAGGCCATGTCTAAAGGTGATAGGCACTCTATCCCAGCTGTTGAGGCTGTAGCTAAGGCAAATAGAAAGGCTATAGACGATATTACAAAAGAGATGCAAGAACTAGGAATTCTAAAGGATGATTTATCAACTAAGTTTGCTAAAAGTTATTTTCCAAGACGGTATAATGTGGCAAAAATTATCTCTAATAGGGGCAAGTTTGAGGAAACTTTAACTAATCATTTAATGAAGGGTGATGGCCTGCACGCGCCATTAGATAAGCTTGAGGCACAAGCAAAAGCCTTAGATATTGTCGACAGTATTATAGGCGAGGGTGATTTATCGTTAGGTCTGTCCGCCTCGTTTATGAGAGCAGCAACTAAATCTGGAAGCTTCACTAAGGAACGTGTATTAAGTCTATCTGACGAAGAACTCGAACCATGGCTAGTGAAGTCTGCCAAGGATGTAATAACTCCATACTTAGTCAGGGCTCACTCATTAGTAGCGTTTAATAAAATGCTGCAGCGCTTAGGGCACTCCGGAACCCAGGACTTAAAGGTCGCTCTTAGGCTGGAGAAAGACCAGTTAATCACTAAGTTCCCAGAAAAAACCGCTAAGCTAGAGAAAGAATTTAAAAAGTCAACACAATTCGTAGACGATATTACAGATATATTATTAGGTAATATACGAAAGAGAACTTCTGCGTCGCCGTATCTAAGAGTGCTTAGGCAGTATACAACTATGGCGAAACTAGGGGGCGTATTAATTTCATCAATGTTGGATATGGCCCAACCTATCTTTGTACACGGCCCCGTAAGAACCCTATTAAACGGCTATATACCGATGATACGTAGCCTAGTCTTAGCCAATAAGAAGGGGTGGAGAGCCGAGGTAAAGGAATTAAAAGACTATAGAGTTGCTGTAGAGCTAGAGTCGAATACCATACTTAAAGCTTTAGTTGATGGAGAATCTAGTATAGGGATAGGAAGAAGTAAATTTGACAGGATTCTAGATGACGCTATGCACATATATGGAAAAGCTACAGGCCTTAGTTATTGGAACGTTGCCAACAAACGCTTAGCTGCCAGGATTACCACGGCCAGAAGTATGAGAGCGCTATTAGACTGGGAGAAATCTGGCAGCATGTCTGTAGCTGATACAACACGACTAGCAAGACTAGGTATAGGTAGTGATATGTACGAACGCATATTAGCGCAATATCATAGGTTTGGCTATATCGAGACCGGCACCCCAATATCTAATTTTAGTATGTGGGCTGATAAAGAAGCCGCTAACATTTACGCTAGCCACATAGGCCAGGAAGTAGACGCTACAGTAATAACCCCAGGCTTAGGGGATATACCTTTAGCTATACAGAAAAGCGACGTAGGCGCAACCATTTTTCAGTTTAAATCCTTTATAGCTTCCGCGACAAATAAACTATTATTAGCGGGGCTGCAGAGAAGAGATGCAGATACCATCATAGGCGTGTTATCTTTAATGGGCCTAGGGTATATAAAATATACTATATCTTCCTCAATTGCGGGCAAAGAGATTAAATCAGACTGGAGCACCTTTGTGAATGAGGGCCTAAGTAATTCAGGACTATTAGGCCTATTTGGGGACTATGTCTTGTCTCTTAACCCCTACACCAAACCCTCTAGGTTCGCCTCCCAGAATAGCCCACAGACTGTTTTTGGCCCCACCATTGGCCTGGCTAAAGACGTGTCAGAGATAATGTATGGCATAACACATGATAGTAAAGGCGATAAGGCCCCAATAAGCCTAGAAGCCGACGACTTAAAAAAATTAATTAAACTGTTACCATTCTCTAATTTATTCTACCTTAGAATACTATTTAATCAATTAGAGACAAATAAGAAAAAATCCCGCTCAGCTAGGAGACCCACATAATGACTATAAGCACAACAACCTCTAAAAATACATATGCTGGCGACGGCGCCACGACTGTATTTGCTTACACCTTTCGTATCTTAGATCAAGCTCATATTAAAGTAGAATTAAAAGATACTGACGGAGTAATTACAACTAAAACTATAACAACACACTACACAGTAAGTGGAGTTGATAGCGCCAATGGCGGCAACATAACATTTGTTACTGCTCCGCTATCAACTGATACAATTATCTTGACAAGATCAATACCAATCAAGCAAGAGGTAGACTACGTAGAGAACGATACCTTCCCAGCAGAAACACATGAGACCGCGTTAGATAAACTAACCATGATTGCTCAAGAGCTGGGGGAGAAGGCAGACAGAACCTTAAAACTAGATGCCTCTATTTCAGGGTTTGACGCCACACTACCTGGTCCCACTGCAGATAAATTTTTAAAGTTTAACGCTGCGGCGAACGCCTTAGAGGGGTTTACTTTATCCACTACGGCAGGGCTCGGTAACGTTGTTGAGGACCTGTCACCACAACTAGGGGGCGATCTAGACGCTAATGGTAAAAATATTTTATTTGATACGGCTACCGGCCTTAAAGACTCTAGCGGTAATGAGCTAATCACATTCACTTCTGCCGCATCCGCGGTAAATGAGCTTGCAGTCAAAAACGCAGCCGCTGGCGGTAATGTTGAACTAGCCGCTACAGGAGATGATGCTAATATTGGAATGAATTTTCAAGCTAAGGGAACGGGCCCTTATATTCTCTTAGGAACGTCCAGCCAGGCTGCTCAATTATATTTGCGTGAGGACACAGACAATGGGACAAACGATATAGGATTTATTCCACCATCCTCTTTGACGGCTAGTCGCACAGTCACGTTGCCTGATGAAAATGTGGACTTAACGGAGCCAACCCAAGCGCAAATGGAAACTGGGACATCTACTACCTTAAGAGTAAGCCCGAACCAACAAAAATTCCACCCTCTACACCCTAAGGCTTGGGGTTATATTGGAGGCACTGGCACAGCTGGTATTATCGGTTCTTCTGGAATATTGAGCATTGTTGATAATGGTACAGGCGATTATACAGTGAATTGGACTACGAATTTTAGTTCAGTTGCCTACACCGTGATTAGCAGTATAGCGGGCGATACAGCCAATAACCTATCAACAGAAAACACAGCAAGAGCCGTAGGTAGTGTTAGAGTCTTAGTCTTTAAATCTGACACTAACGCCGCGACTGACGAAGATTTTGACCTTGTTGCACTTGGAGATTTATGATGCTAATTGGAATTATTAAAAACTTGGACGGCTCAATAGGTATTGTACGTCCTAATCAAGATTTACTAGAGTCCATAACTATGGCTGAGATTGTAGACAAAGCAAATCCAGGCGGGCTCCCATCTATGATTATAGATGACGCTAAGCTGCCGGCAGATAGAGTCTTTAGAAATGCTTGGGAAGCCACAGCTTCTACAGTCAGAATTAATCGACCCAGGGCCGAAGAGTTGCACATGCGTAGATTACGTTTTCTGCGAGACATACAATTAAAATATCTAGACATAGAGTTGACTATTGCCCAGGAGTCACAAAACACAGCTGAGGTGTCCAGGATTATTGAACTTAAGCAGACGTTGCGAGATATGCCGACCACTACAGATTTAAGCACACTAACCCTCACACAACTTAAATCATTCAAGCCAGTATATCTGGACGGAGATATTGAGGCCCTGCAGAATAAGGTGCCTAAGGCTACGGTGGAATAAGTGGATTATTTTATAACAAGCATTGCCCTAGCCGTTATAGGTCTGTGGCTAGGATCAATTGAAATCAGGATTAGAAATATGAGCAATGAGCTTAAAGACAAAACGTCTAGGGCAGAATTAAAAGAGCAATCAAAAGAAACTAACTTTACGATACTAGAGCTTAAGCGCGACATGAAAGAAGATGTTAATAGAATTGAGAAAAAGATTGATTTTATTATAAGCAGACAAATTAAAGATTAGTATATTTATGCTTTAAGAAATCAAGAGACACAAACATAGGATCGTATGTCCCGTCTTTAACGTTATGGCACATGATAATACCTCTCCAATAATTATTACCTTGTGGCCCCAAGTACTCCTCGTCATGTAGGTAACAAGCCCCAGCAACAAGCCCGTGTAAAGTAATGCCATTTGCTAGATGCCGTAACCCGTATTGCAGCTGTTGCTGATGGCCCATAGTAAAGCTGTGACCTGTATTTTTTAGTTTAGTTTCCATCTGACCAGATAGAGGTAACTTTTTTAAGGATGATGGATTAACAAAATAGTGGGCGTAATAAACTCCGTCTATCTGCACAGGCTTAAGAAAATCATATACTTCCCACCCGTATTCTTTATATCGCAAATCATTTATACTAAGCACCCCGTCAAGTTCTGCCTGACTCTCTATAGCTCTAGTTATGCGGTCTTCGTGATTCCCTAAGGTCAGCACCATTCTAGGCCTGTATTGAGCCCTGTGCTGCTTAGCCGCTAGTTCGTTATACCTTCGCATAGGCCCAAGTAAAATCTCTTGCGCTTTATGTGCTGACTCTATATCCTTCCTGTACCGCCTCCCCTCAAAACTCTTTTTCCCTTTATCGTATGACGACAAAGACGGCATGTCTGCGAAGTCGCCAATATTGATAATTACATCAGGCTTCTTGTGGACGATATAGCGGCCTACCCACTCCAAATGATCTAAAGGCACTCCATCTTTAACCTGGCAGTCTGGTATGATTAAATGGGTTGTCATGATCTACAGTACCTCTTTAATTGTCTTCTCTGTGAAATACCTAAACCCATTCTTTTCAGCCCATTCCCCGTGAGTAAGTTTCGTTCCATCTTTCCTAATCTTAGAATTTGGCATTGGAGTTTCTGGTTTATAAAACAGAAAAATTAATTCTTCATACTCTGGAGTAAGCTCCCCACGCACCCAAATATATTTGGCAGCCTCTGAAGATGTACGGAACCGACCTTTAGCCTCGACATACAAAACTTTACCGCTAGGTTTATCTATCACAAAATCTGGTGTATATGTGTGGCTAACGGTGTAGCTAATTGAATCTTGGTGAAATGGAACACCTCTCAACACCCCTAACGCTAATTTCTTTTCCCACTTTGAGTCGTATACAGCCTTAGATTTTTTTTGCTTTTTTGACATAACCTACTCCTTAAAGCTTCATAACATAAAACGGCGCACGTATTGATGTTGGCATATATTCCTGTATAGATTTTAAGGCCCTCATTAATCGTTTGGTTGGCTCCCCATCCGTAGCGCTAACTACTGCCTCAGCCATCAAGCACGCCCCTATAGCTACGCACTCACTTGCTGGCTCTAGTAAGCAGGATAAGTTCTGGACAAAAAACATCCTGCCGCTAACAGCAATAATTAAGTCTGTGCTTTCCCAAGGCTCCTCACATTCATCACAGTGAGCCCGTATACCAGGCAGAACACTATCAAAAATAAACCTAGGTAGATCGGTACCGTCCCTGTCTTCCGGCCACACGAAACTATATTTAATAGCCTGCCCCACAGCAAAACTTCCAGCAAATGCAATAACAGCTGGGCCACACCTAAATACTTTAGTATCTTGTGTAGGCGACGACCAGGCACCACACTCAGCGGAGCTATCCCCCGCGATGTATATATCGTTACCGTGCTTTAGTGCTATGCAGCAGGTCATGGCATTACCCCTTAATAGTTGTGTCGTATTTATTTAATGCTTGCCAGTAATGTAGCGCATGCCTAAACATCTCTAAGCCCCTGTCTAATTCAGCCTCGGTCCATTTATGGAGCGCGACTACCCCTGGAGAAGTAGTGGAGATAAATAGATTATAACAGCTGGCGTCTGGTAACTTGAGCCCTAGTCGGTAGGCTGCTAGCTGCATGCAATGTTCATCATATGCTAGTGTTCCTGTTAGGTCATCTTTAGATTTAGTTTTAAAATCTATTATTGCATGAATAAGTTTACCGTTGTCTTCTACTAAACAGGCTTTTAAATCTACCTTTCCGCCAAACCCCTCTTCATGTGCAAATGCGACTTCCGGCTCACAGACCCACACAGAAGAACTCTTGGAAAATTCCTGTTTAAGTAGATCGTCAACAGCATTGATTATATCAGTATGTTTTGCGGACATCTCCCCCGACTCATAGAATTTCTCTAGCGCATTATGTATCTCTGTTCCCAACTCAGCGGCTTCTTTGGAAGCATTCTTGGATTGAGATATTAGCGCGTTGCCCCAGTCTGTGCCGTTGTATACGCTAGAGGCTACCAACTCAAAATTATTTTGTATGGCTAAGACTAGCTGCGATAGATTCCAGTACTCTATGGCCGGCTTACGAATCACTTCACCGACAGTGGTGACACTTGGCACTAAGTCTAGCTTTCTAGCGTCCCGTAAAGTAGTAGCTCTTTTGCCAATTCCGCCGGCGTATGGGACCTCATAGGCAGGCTCACCTTTACGGTTATACCAATGCATTATATCACCTCCATATTATCAACATTAGGCAGGGCTGTTTTAATTAAAACTGAATCGTCAATATAGCCTCCATCAATAACGTCCACAACATCTAGTTCTTTTAATTCGATAATTTGTACTTTATTGAGGCCCCCGCTAATACCTGACTTACCTTTAAAAGTATACTCAAACGCCGTACCATACACCCTGACCCTACTGCCGTTACCAATTAATTTTGAAGTTACGTTGCCTGCCGAGTCATATACTGTTGGAGGGTCGAATCTAGTGCCATCCTTTAATGTAGCACTGCGCTTGAACCTAAAAACTACTTGGCCAGGAAACTCCTCATACTCTACAAGCTCCCCAGTCTTTCTTTGGGCAGGAGATAGCCCAGCCTCCTCCAATACCTTTCTATTAGCATCATCAACAACAAGATCAATTGAGTATGCTCCAGACTCTTTACCGGGTTTATGGACACAAGCCCAAAATGATACACCATCTACTTTTACCGCTGTTTTACTCATAGTTTCTCTCCGTTAGTTTATATTAGTGTCCGGCCGCTCCCCATGAAGCGCCGCCTGAATCAACAAAATCAACTACTACTGGTACATTAAGTTTAAACCCTGTATCCATAATCTTAGCTAATTTATAGGCATCCTCAGCCGTACCAGATACGCATAGTTGATCATGAATTGGCAATTTAATATTAAGCCCTGCCTCGTGTGCATCCAACATAGCCATATATAATTGGTCTGCCGCGCTCCCCTGAATAAGTTTATTAAGCGCCTTGTATTCCTTTGATGGCTCGTTCTGTAAAAACCTGCCGCCTAAAGTCTTTAGTTTCTGGCGAGTCTCCATTACATACTGGCATATCTGAGACAGGCTGGCCAGGTATGGCACCATTCGCTTATATTTATTCTGTATATCTCTAGCTTGGGTTAGATTTACTTTCAGAGTATTAGCTAGCTTATAAATTCCCATGCCGTAACTAAGGCCTAAATTAACTGTCTTTGCTTGGTCTCTTGTTATTCCGGCCATATCAGCTACCTTCTGGTGAATATCCAACAAGGGGTCCTGCTGCCATAAGTGGCATAACTCGTCAGCCCCCGCACATCCAAGCAACGAGGCGTAATGCATTTGTAGCCGTCCCTCCTGGTTACTATAATCAATACTATACCACAACTCACCTTCATCAGGCAAGAATAATCGTCGGCATAATGGCGCTAATTCTTTATCTCTTGCAGGAATTTGTTGAAGGTTGGGAGTAGAGCATGTCATGCGTCCAGTTCTAGTGGCCCCAAGCACTGTAAAAACAGGGTAAACTTTACCGACATCTACAGCGCCGGGGCACGTGTGCGCCTGGACGTCTAAAATAGGAGCTATAAAACTATTTAATATCTTATAGATTTTCTTGTAGTCGTTAAGTAATTGGAAGAAGGGCTGGTGTGCAGTGGTAATGGAAGCTAAGTTATTAATCAGTTCTTTCGTAATGGAAGGATTACCTAATTCCGTAGTTGGGTGCATAGTGCCTAGCTCCCTAAAAATATCAGACAGTTGCTGGGAAGAATTAGGGTTAAAATCTCGGCCTGCATATGCGTGCATATCCACTAAATTAGTTTCTAATTTCTTAGTTAATGCTTCTTGAGTTTCTCTGGCGGCCTTAAGGTCAACCCTTACCCCCTTTTCCCTGTAAAAGCAACAGACAGTAACTAGTTTGCTATATTTTAATATAGTCTCCCACATGTCTTTAGATGCCTCAGCCTCAAAATGCAGGTACAGCCCTAATGTGTTGGACGCATCTTTCACAGCGTATGAGGCCACAACATCAGGAAATGTAGATTGTAGTATATCCATATTTTCCATGGCTAATTGGTTTAGTTTCTTGGTAGGGTAATTATTTTCTGGTAATAGAGCTGCCATGCACTCACCTAGTTTATCACTTTCTTTACTTACCCCTAGGAATTTCTTAGATAGATCATTTAAGTGGTAGGAAGGCATCTCGTTATTATACAGCTTAGCCATAATAACCGTATCAACTACAATCTTAGATCGCAAGGACTCACGCGTTAGTAGGCCTAAATGAACCAGGTAAAGTAAGCACCCGAAATCATACTCAGCATTATGCATAACTAAAACGTCATGTTGATCAACATAATAAGCTACTTTTCGCATATCTACTTCATATTCACTGAAGCCGTTATAGTGCAGTAAAGCTGCCCCCAGTACTTTAAAGTCTGAGGATGGCACATTAATACCATAAACCCATCCTGAACCCAGACCTCTTTTAATATATGGGTCTTTAGTTTCAAAGTCTATCACCAATCGTTTCATTATTAACCCCTCTATACTCTAATTTTAAATTCTTGTCATTATAGTATAACTTAAACAACTCCCCCCGCATGTTCCCCACAGCTTTCCTTGCTTTAAGGCAACGAACAATTAATTCATTCCTTTCTATAGGGTCTGGGCTGTCTGCCCGTCGACTTAATCCGAACACAAAGTCTGGCCACGCCTCTATTGAACCGCTACCTCTAAAATTCTCTAGTGTAGGCATGCGCCCCATTCCCCAGCTATTGTCACCCCCACCCTCAACCTTATCCCTAGATAAGTGTGATACTAAGACTATACAGCATTTTAGCTCTCTTGACAAGGAAAATAATAACTCCATTGCTTTATCAATACCTATACGTTCATTCTTTTCTATCTTTGATGCTAGCGCGGTCAGATGATCTATAAAAAATACCGAGGCATTGCAGGCCCTAGACAGGTATCGTATTTTAGTGACCATGTCTTCTACAGTCATGCCGCCAAAGTTATCATAAATAAATACTTTATCGTCAATACAATCAGGGATGTCGCTTGATTCAGATAGTCCAGCGGCTAGCGCTACCCTTCTGCCGGTGGTGCCGGCGTCTTGCTCAAATGAGAAAATACCGCATGTTAGGCCACATTCTAGCACTGAGTGCATAAGTAAGTTATTAATAAACTCGGTCTTACCTATGCCTGGTGAGGACCCAACAATTATTAATTGGTTAGGGCACAAGCCCCCCGTCATTTTAGTCATGATAGGCCACGGCCAAGCGGCGCCGGCCCCATCTGCCCACATCCTGTCTGCTAGATCAGACAGCCTTAGTATCTTATCCGGCCTCATTAGTTTAGCACTAAATAAAATATTTGTGACTTCTTTCCCTCTACCTGCGACCAGCATTTCGTTAGCGTCTTTTAAGGGCCATGTAGCAACTCTCACTTTCCCTGGCTCGAATAATTCAATACAGCTCTTGGCTGCCGCGTTACCAGCCTCATCATTATCAAATGCCAGCACAACATACTTGAACCCCTGCAAGAACTCTAGGTTAGCTTCTAAGGCTTTCCTGGCTCCGTTTGCCCCGTTAGGCACAGACACTACAGGGTATTGGGTCCCCTGCATCTCCGCCACAGATAAGCAATCAATCTCCCCCTCAACTACAGTAATAAATAATTTATCTGTTGGGCTATATTTCCACTGCCCATATAATGTCATCTTGGAGGCGTCCCCTAATATAGTCATTTTTTTATTCGCCAGCCGTATTTTTTGTGCTACAGGCTCACTAAATTTATCGCAATAGTTTGCGATGTGCGCTGGGGCGCCACTAACTCTATCTGCCCCTATGCTGCCGGTGTATAGGCCGCACCTATAATTAAAGAACTCACATGTTTGTTTAGTAATGCCCCTACCAATTAAATCTGTAAAGCTGCCCTCCAATAGCTGAGGCTTAGTAGGAGGTCGTGCAGGAACATGGCCGCACCCAAAACACTTTGCCGATCCGTTCTTAAAATAAATAAGGTTGTCCTTTGACTGATCTAAGCATATAGGGCATTGCTGCCTTTTTAATACACCTATATTTCCCATGTTAATTCACTAGCCCTTTACACATACGAGTATAAAGCATTAGGCAGCGTGATATGAAATGTAAGTAGGGATGGAGCCCGCTTTCTTGATCTTGGCTAGAGCCACTAATCCCCTCTGCTAAATGATGAAACATTGAGTCGTACATATCTTTAAGCCCCGCCTTAGGCCCAGTACTTGTCAGCCAGGTATTTACCCCATGTTTTAGCGCCCCTAGTCGCATCACTTCTAGCCAGTCATTCTCACTGCCTTCCATTTTATGTGTGTAGATATAAGTAGCAAGTCTGGCGCACCTAAGCAGATTAAATGTGCACCTGTCTAGCTCTAAATCTTTAGTGCTGGCATAAGAAGAAAAAAATAAACGTATTAGGAAGTTTTCCGCATCTTTAAAGCTTGTTCCTTTTTCGCCGGCGAAGCACTGCACATCTATATCAAGCAGTAAATAATCAAACATTTCATTCGGCACATGAATACCTAGTTCACTTAGTACGCTTAGTTGGTCTTCTCGACTGGACATAATTAAACACCCTCCTCCAAATATAGTTACGGACAATAGCGGCTACCGTTAAGACTAAAGTGATATATATATTTGCCTCCAGCGATATATTTAGCCCTAGATACGGCGATAGTATATAGTGAACTGTTATAAATGAAATAATGGCTCCAGATAAAATATTAAGTGCTACTTCAATAAAACTGCAAAGCTTTGGTTGACCTTTAGTTGCCATTATAGCCGTCCTCTGGGTCATCGTCGTCTATATGGAGGTCATCTACTAACATCTCTTTTTCTGGGTCTTGTGAGTAAAACAACATAAATCCATCACTATTGAGGGCGGACTTACTGATATATCCTTTTTCCATATCATCCAAAGAAACTTCTACTCTCTTTAAAATATGTTTAGCTTTGTTATGCACCTCACAATTAAGTCCTCTGGCCCCTATATTATGGGACAAGGCCCTACCTACTACTTCCTTTATTTCTTGGTCATTTAGTTGCCAATAATATCCTACGGCCTTTAAGATATCTTTATATTGGGAGTAGATAGAATTCTCAGAATGTAGTAAAATAGCAGTTAGCTCCTCCTCACTTAGCTGTTGAATCTCCGCGACAGCGCCAATACGTCCTGCCAACTCTTTTACTATACCATAATTAATTAGTTCAGAATGTAAGCTGCCTATATTCTCTACTTCCCTATCATCCTCACTAAATCCTATATTAAGTTTTACCTCATGTCTTTTTTTAATCATCTTTTCAAAGCTTCCGGCCAATAAAAACAACATTGTGTGCGTATTCATAGGTCTACTTCGTCTAGTGCAAATTTCACACCCTTCAATTATCTTTAACAAGCTATATTGTAATGAATCAGTCCATCCGGTGTCAGTCATGGCCAGGCACATTTTGTCGAATTCATCCAAGACCACTATTGTATATGGCAACATTCTTTTTTCTGTTGACACTAGCTCATCTGCAAAGCTTGAGAGATAATCCTCAATTGAGGTTCCAACATAGCCAGTATTTGTTAAACTCTTACAATTTATAATTAATAAAGGAAGCCCTACAAACTGCGCAGCCTTCTCTAAGATGTAAGTTTTACCGCAGCCAGACGGGCCCATCAGCAAGAGATTAGTTTTTTTAGGTTTAAAAGACATATCGCTCCTGCATTTAATAGTATTAAGGACATGTACCATAATAGCTGATGCAACCTCTAATTTAGCCTCTGACTGACCTACAATATATCGATCCAGGTATTCTATAATTTTCTGTATTGAAACTTTAGTAGACATGCCTATTCTCCCGCCAGTACTACGTTACCATGTAGTCATACATACTCCGATAATCTAGTCAACACCCGAACTGCTAAAGACTGCCGTACATCCTCATCCAATCCTGCCGTCTCTGCAAACACCTCTAAGGCCTTGACAATTGTCTCAATTTCTGCTCCGGATAAACTAACTACAATTTTACTGCTCATGATCATCCCTCCGTTAACTATTCATCACACTCCCAGTTAATATCCTCAACTTTACCGCCGTATCGTAGATACTCATCTCCTCCATCCAAATAAAATCCTCTGGCAGTACGACCTACAAAGTCCCAATACTCTGGAGTGTTGACATCTTTTTTATAGGCCCTGACAACTGCTATAGTTTCTTTGTAGCATCTGCAGGAAACCAAATCATGTACGTGGCGAGACACAAGAATCTCTTTACAGTTTCTACATTGAGCTCTATTCATGGTTACGGCCCTCCCGGTATTTTATAAGGAGTATTCACAGATGGACACTTGAATTGTGAGCCTGGTTCCGGCACACAATGTACGGTGCAATCCTTAGTGAAACAAATCAGTGTCACAAGCGCCCCCAGCAAGCATATCACCACTATTGCCACACCTACTTGTACTGCGGTTTTGGTGAACATATTGTCTTTGCCATTCATAACTAGGGCCCTCCAGGTATCTTATATGGAGTGTCCACTGGGGAACACCTAAACTCTGAGTCTTTATCATCCACACAGAGGCACCCAGTTAATAAGCCCACACAGAAAAGACCAACTATAGTCACTTTAATTATGCTCTTGGTGTACATATTTCTTACCCCACTTTAATACATATCAACTCGGCTTTCTTTTCTTCGCCTTTAAGCTTCTTTGCTTTGTCCCCTAAAAACTCGCGCAGAACGCTTTTTTATTCTCTCGGCTAAATCCTTTCCGCTAATATATACATCATCTCCCACCATATAATCCTTAAATTCTTGGGGAGTTAGAACCGCTTTAATGGCGCGGGTCATCACTGATGATTGAAAGTTATTGTAAAATGTGGTTTGTTTTACACATTTACTATAGGCGTCTAAGCCTCTATCTTGTTTGCCCTTCTTATCCTTGCACGCTTCGTCAGGAGTAGCTAACACATACCCTCTCGTAGGATCATACACCGCCCCCCTATGAAACATAAAGAACGCGGTTTCATTGACTATCAATTCATCTCCTACTAGTGCTAAAAATGCGTGACCACTATAACTAGGCCCGCGAGCCATAACGATAACCTTTTTAAACGGCGCGTCCTTAATTGCTTCATATAACATAACAGCAGATGCCGCCGATCCCCCAAACCCTGCAATTGATATAGTTAAGGTATACTCTTTCATGGCGTCTTTATCGCCAAATACCAGCTGATACACTAGCGAGGCGTAGACATCATCATTAGTGGGAATCTTATTTTTAAGGTAGACTGTCATAGTATGGTTCAGTTGGTCTATAGAGTAGACATAATAGTCAGAGGGATTAGTGCTTTCTTCCCAAAGAGCCGCTAGACTGGGCGTGTCAAGCTCCCCGGGCTTACTGGTAGAAGGCTCCCCTATCTCTTTAGCCTGGCTGTAGTATTCCTTTTCTATGGCCCTGTTAATAGAGGGTGCTATAACATAATGCCCTCCCACAAGAACGCCGGCCATGATTAAGGCCCTAACTACTAGTTTAACTATACTCATATTACTTTACCTCATCTTGGCTGAAACTTCCTTTGCTTGTAAGCTTTCCGTTAGCTGCGTCCTCCACACCTTTAGCGACCTTCTCCGCTATTTCCTGTTCTGTTTCTTTACTGGCGGCATCGTCCAGTGTATTCCTGGCGCTAAAAGATGGACGATATACCACAAATATTATAATCAGAGCCATTAGCCCTATTCCGATTAATATACACATTTCTGCTCTCCTTCACCTTTGTTACCTTAACTATAGTACATACCATATACGTTGTCAAGTAATTTACAAAACTTCTACATCTTCCTTGAAATCATCCAGCCTCCTATCTATAATATCTAATTGAATTTCCATTTTGTATGAGTCCAAAAGAAGGTTATGCACGGCCGAAACAAATTTCTTACTAGATATTTTACCTAATAGACTTTGATTAACTAAATCGCCAAAGGCCCCACTTTCGGCCCAGTCTAACTCTGCTATATATCTCTCGCATGAATACTTATAGGCAACCATACGCCGCAATACACCTTTAGGAATATCTTCTACTGACTTATAAGGCATAACTAATGCGCTATACTCCTGCTCCCCCATAGATTTTGCCATCACTAAACTCCCTTTACTAGTTGTAAATGTTTTATCTTCTTTATTTGAGCGACCTTCTTTTTTAGAAATAATTTATGTTTAATTGTATTTACCGTTAAATGATTGTGCCTTACCATAACCGCGACAGTAAGCGCCAGCCCTACGCTAAGGCCACACATAACCCCTATATACCATACTGACCAGCCATTTTGCATTATGTCATGAACTAACCATAATATATCGGCCGCTGTTATAATAATTCCGCATAGCAATGCTAATTCAAAATTAGTTTTAAATGCCTGCAATACTATTTTATGTTGTAATGTCATGATTTTCTCCTCTACGACTATAAGTGTAGACTATAACGTAAGTATAGTCAAACTACCTATTTGTACGTAGTCCAATACTTATCATGCAGGGACTTTCCTACAAGCTCTTCGTTTATTGCTAAATCCTCTAAAAGCTCATCCTCCAAGTGAGGCCACTTCTTTGCCGCCTTAAAAACTACATGTTTAACTACATGCCAGGCAAGGCGCTCGTAGAGCCGGCCGCACTTCTCGGCAATAGAGTTATTGTACCTACTAAAGGGCGTAGTAATAAACTCGTATCGCACGGAGCCGTACTTCTCTTTACAGGATATACGGCATAAAGAGAAATAATAGGTTCTGGAATAGATGTATTCCATGGCCTTATTTAAGCCCTCCCAATCAAAATCATAATCTCCCCATGTATGCATAGTACCTCCCAAGTGTTACAGTTCATCTATTAGTAGTGGTTTCTGCACTAAGATAATGTCGCTGTCCAGGCCCCTAAATGCCATACTACATATGCCACAGCCCAAAGCGCACACCAAATAATCGTGAACACTATAAGGGCGGTAACGTCATCTATGGCGTCATGTAGCTTCTTCATATCATCATTTTTCTTCATTTTTTCTCTCCTCAAATTATACGTTATAGCCGATAAATTACATTTTATACGCTATGCGGTATATATACACCTTATTTTGGCGCGCCTTATAAAATCCCTGTTAACTTCGCTCTGTAGGCTTTGTTTTATAATCTTGCATTCATTAGATGTAAAATCAATTACGGCCGCGTATATATTATTAAAATTTACAGGATTATTTTTTAATTTAGCTAGTAAATCAAACTTACCTTTAATTATTTTATTATTTTGCTTCTCAGTAATTTGAATAGCTAGCAACACCTGCCCTATGTGATCCTCTTGTAACAAGGCGACCCAATACCTATCTGTGCCACATACCCCAGTACACACTATGGGATCATAATAAGACTCAATTACGACCCTATCATGCATATTTAGAAGTCTATGGGCGGTAAGTTTTTTCGTTTTAACTGTCTGTTTATTCATCACTAACCCTCTACTGGTATTTTATAGTTTGTTAATCGTGGCCATGCTTACATAATGGGACTATTAGTACTGAATACTCATGGGATGGATTACCGTCCTGATTCTCGGTGGCCTGGCTATTATTGAGAGGCTCGCCTTCAATAACAGATTCAATTAATTTTATGGCTTCTCTAAGAGCCTGTATAGTATCTTTCATTTAGTCTTCTCCATTAGTTGTAAAGCCTTGTATATGTAGAATGACCTCTCCTATAATTTATCTATCTTCCTATCCATATCCGCCCTAATAAGAAACGCTTCATCGGACTGCTCCTCTTGCTCTTTTAAGTTTTGTTTAGCGACTTCTCGAGTGGCAGGTGTAATCACGGGCTCCCACTCCTCCTCATCTTCTAAACCATCTGCAACCACCGTCTCCCAGTCGACAGGCTCTTCACCACCTAAACTAGCTAGTATACTTCCTTTATGATCAATTTTCCAATCATGGGCTATTCCTTTAAGTCGTTCTTGAGTCACAAAGCCCTTATATAAATCCTTATGAGTTAATACATGGTCAACCACTTTAACTAAATCCCCGGCAGTTGCTACCTGTATAGCTGAATACATCACGCCATTAATTTCTTTTGGGCCTATAGCCTCGGTATAAACAAACGGATCGGTAGCGAACTCTCCTGTATTATATATCTCGATCTTAATTAAGACAATATCTTTTACCAACTGGTTGAGGGGTGGTGAACAATACATGTTGAATATACGTTTTAGCCCTGACGAATCATCTCCCGTTATATTTTCTGACATTAACTTTTTTACCGCATTTAAATGGCCTACATATCGTATAGTTTTATAGTCCAGCTCTTGTATTTTCCCTTGATATGTGTCTACTAATGTGCCTATACCACCTGATGTATTAAAAGCCTCATAAGTTACCCCATCAATTTCAAGTTCCTCTCTATCCCCCAAAGCGGGTAAAATAAACTTCTGGCCTTCGCGCAATACCTCACAAGTCTTAATATATTCATTCACTAACCCATCAATCGACCAAGTCATAGTGTATTTGAAGGAGTTAGCTGGTGCAGGGTAAGGCAGCGCTCCAACCCTTAATTTAACCTTAGTAACGCAGCCACTTTCCTCAGAAATATTGTCGATCCAATAAGCCGCTAGTTGATTAATATATCCTGGTGCTAATCCACAGCTTGGTACAAAGGCGCTATCCCTAGGCACTTTATCTAACATACTCTTAATAGCAGTTCGTACCTTCACATCCTCAGTTAAATCAAAATAAGATATATTATACTCATGTGCAATCTTGGCCACAGCTAGAGTTTTATCGTATGGCAGGCATGATACAATAGCTTTAATTTCTCCATAAAAATCGCGGCCCCTTAAACTTAATAATTCTTGGTATGCGACGTTGTGCAGGGCATTAGCCTTAAGATAACATATATTAGTATCAGATACCGGACCCCCTTCTCTTGTGTCTATGGCATAGACCATATAATTCTCAGCAGCCAACAATTGAACGACTAATCGACCTATAGTTCCGCCTGCTCCAACTACTATTACTGATTTCATTTATTTGTCTCCTGTTCTGGTAGGTACCTGCCTGAGATTTCATTTGAGGGAATCTTTGAAATTTTGTATTGATTATTTTTATCTATCGCCACTTTATATACATACCCGCATTCAGTAAATTTAAACGCTGAGTACACATCTATTTCATCCTTTAGAAATCGCGTATATGATGTGTCCCCAATCAAGGCATAGAACCAAGTTTTACAAACGCTATTTTCATCAACTAGAAGCACAAGGTACCTGTCATCATCACAAAAGCAAGAATAAACCACAGGTTCGTCATAAAAATAAAAAACTTTCTGTATTTTAGAGTTCCTAACCGCATGTTCGGTAAGTGTAGTTACAGTTGATTTCATTTCGGTAAATAACCTTTGTTAATAGACCCTAAGTTCACATCTTGTATTGCCATCACATCATCTGTCGACTTATCCGCATAGATAAGCCCGTCTTCATTATCATAATAGACAGTTGCTCCGTCGCGATCAAGAGCATTATCAAGTATTCGCGCTACTAATTTTAGGAATAATTCCCTAGCTTCTCTATTATCTAGATTATAGTCTTCCCGCGTGTATAAGTCTTCAGTGTTTATTGTCATTTTATTTACTGCCCCCCACATTTAACTATCTGCTGTATCATACACCCGATTATATAATCCACTACCTTAGAGTGACCTTGTGCCCTCGCCTCACGTAGCGCTAGATTATTATATGCATTAATGTTGGCACCATTAACAACTAAACATTTTACAACAGATAAATAACCAAGGAATGCCGCAGATACTAAAGCCATTTCTTTATTAACACGAATCTCCCCGTCGCTGTTTTTAGCAAGTGACAAAACCCTTTTAACATTTCTCACTTTATTATTCTTTACGGCGATGTAGAGCTCCCAATCATGCCCCCTTTATCAATGTGGTTAGTGTTACGCATTTTATTTACTCCTCTCTTCTTAGTTGCTTACTTACAATATAGACTAAGCCGCCTAACTTGTCAAGTACTAAACATAAATAATTTAATACAAACACCCACTCAACGTGCTTGGGTGTCGATATTAAGTTATAATATAAAGCTTGACAAGTCTATATATAACGTGATAAGCTATAGAAGCTTTTCTACCTAGCTGTAGAAGTAGTATCCGAGACCGCCCTAGTGGCGGTTTCAGCCTTATGTGTGAATAATGTGTAAGTTCAACACTTTTTACATGCCAAAAATGTGAAATCCTACACTTTTTACAAGTT
>Ga0209640_10000240_pt1 | contig 40883 bp, 38 predicted proteins | sample RifCSP10_1_FD_184018 | JGI IMG/M metagenome (GOLD analysis project Ga0209640, IMG submission 184018) | Soil microbial communities from Rifle, Colorado - Rifle CSP2_sed 10_1 (SPAdes) (version 2) | ecosystem: Environmental > Terrestrial > Deep subsurface > Rock core/Sediment | place: Rifle... | reverse complement strand
AAGCGGACGCTATCGCATTGTACCGTGGCGGTCGCTCTTCGTGTTGCTTCTCGTTGCCGCTTACGCGATAAATCCTTTTGATTTTATTCCCGACTGGCTGCCGGTCATTGGCGTGATTGACGATGCGGCCATGGTGGGCTTCCTGGTCCGTTCACTCAGGAAGGACGTGGAAAAGTTCAGAGAATGGGAAAGTCTTGTTCAGCGCTGAGTATGCGCGGACGGTTCTAACAGCAAAGCCCGTCTTCACGATTGAAGACGGGCTTGAATGTTTTTGAAGTGTATCGTTTCTATTCGTACACTGTCGACAGCTTTTCCGGCCTCATCGCCGAACCGAGCTTTCCGGTATCGGGAATGTCCTGCGCATCACGGACGGCCATGGCGGCGAGGTTCACAATGTCCGCCACTTCGTTGCCCGGAATCAACATATACACCGGCTTCCGCATCCCGAGCAGGATGGGACCATACGACTCCGCTCCGCCAAGACGGGCAAGGAGCTTGGTTGCAATATTCGCCGACTCGAGGTTCGGGCAGACGAGCAGGTTGGCCCCCTTCTTCAGCGTGCTGAACGGGTAGAGGCTCTCGACAATCTCCGGCACAACAGCGGTATCCGCCATAATCTCGCCATCCACCATCAGCTCCGGCATTCGTTTTTTCACCAGCTCTGCCGCCCGCGCCATCTTCTGCGCCAGCGGATGTTGTGTGCTGCCGAAGTTGCTGAATGACAGCATCGCAATCCGCGGTTCGATATCGAAGCTCCGGACCTTCTCCGCGGCAAGGATGGCAATATCGGCCAACTGTTCCGCCGTCGGGTCGAAGTTCACGGTGGCATCGGTGATGAACCGGACGTCGTTCTTGAACACGAGCATGTAGAGACCAGCAACGGTGGTCAGGCCTTCGCGCGGACGTATCACCTGCAGCGCCGGACGGATCGTTTCCGGATAGTGTTGCGTCAGGCCCGACACCAGTCCATCCGCATCACCGGTATGGACCATCATCATGCCGTAGTTAATGGGACGACGGACGAGGGTACGGGCATCGGCCTGGGTGACACCTTTTCGCTTCCGCATGTCGTAATATTTGCTGGAGTAGGCGTCGAACTTCTGTGAGTGTACCGGATCGACGATCTCGACGCCGTTCAAATCCAGATCGAGCATCTTGATCCTCTCGCGGATAACCTCGCGGTCGCCAATCAACACCGGTTCGGCAATCTTCTCATCCACGATGATCTGGCTGGCACGCAGGATCTTCTCCTCCATACCTTCCGGGAAGACTATCCGTTTCGGTTCGCGTTGCGCCTTGTGGATGACGACCCGCATGATTTCCTTGGCGCGGCCAAACCGGCTTTCCAACGCGTCGCGGTACCCTTCCATGTTGTCAATCGGTTTCCGCGCAACGCCGGTTTTCATCGCGGCCGCTGCCACCGCAGGAGCAACCCACAACAGGACGCGCGGGTCGAACGGCTTCGGAATGATGTACGTCCGCCCGAACTTGATCTTCTCTCCGCTGTATGCCTTGATCACCGAATCGGGGACGTCCTCCTTGGCAAGTTCTGCAAGGGCATGGGAGGCCGCGAGCTTCATCTCGTCATTGATCGCCGTGGCCATCACATCAAGAGCGCCGCGGAAGATGAACGGAAAGCCAAGCACGTTGTTGACCTGGTTCGGATAGTCGGACCGCCCGGTGGCCATCACCACGTCGGGACGCGCATCGAGTGCGTCGCCATAGGTGATCTCAGGATCAGGGTTTGCCATGGCAAAGATGATCGGATTCTCAGCCATCGCCCTGACCATCTCCTTCGTCACGACACCCTTCACCGAGACTCCGGCGAACACATCTGCACCCTTCATCGCATCGGCCAGCGTCCGGGCCATTGTCTCAACGGCAAAGAACTCCTTGTACGGGTTCATCCCCTTGGTGCGCCCCTTGTAGACGACGCCGTTGGTATCGCAGAGGATGAGGTTCTCGCGCTTTACGCCGAGCTTGATATAAAACTTCGCACACGCGATCCCTGCCGCGCCCGCACCGCTGAACACCACCTTCACATCTCCGATCTTCTTCCCCACCACCTCCAGTGCATTCAGCAGACCAGCGCCGGAGATGATTGCTGTTCCGTGCTGGTCATCGTGGAAGACCGGGATGTTCATCGTCTTCTTCAGTTCTTCCTCGATGCGGAAGCATTCCGGCGCTTTGATGTCTTCGAGGTTGATCCCGCCAAACGTCGGTTCCAGTGCCTTCACGATCCGGATAATTTCCTCAGGGTCCTTTGTGTCGAGCTCAATGTCGAACACGTCGATGTCCGCAAAGCGTTTGAAAAGGACACCCTTCCCCTCCATTACCGGTTTGCCTGCCAGGGCCCCGATATCGCCCAGCCCCAACACCGCAGTTCCGTTACTTATGACTGCAACGAGGTTTCCTTTTGCGGTGTACTTATATGCATCAGCCGGGTTGGCTGCAATTTCCAGGCATGGCTCTGCAACGCCGGGGGTGTAGGCGAGCGAAAGATCTCGCTGCGTTGCGCACGGCTTCGTGGAGATGACTTCAATCTTCCCCCTTCTGCCCTGACTGTGGTAATCAAGGGCATCTTGTTTTCGTATCATTGGTAGACCTCCTTATGATATCCAGCCAGAGGAGATTCTCTCCTTGTCCCCTGGTTATCGAGACAAATGAAGAATGCGTGCTGGATGTGACTGTGCAGAAATTCGTATATCTATCCGCTGTCGAAAGGTCAAACGGTGTGCCACGGCGCCACAATCCATTCCGCATAAAACGGAGGGAATTCCTGCGACTCTCTGCCATGATTCCTGCAATGCTTTCGCTCGTAGGAAAGCGATTCTCAGATTCAGTAAGGCGGGTCGCCCATCGAGAACGTAGAGTTTCTCGATATTAATGGGCCCAAGTCACCGTATTATCGTGAGGATTCTCTCCCTTATTTCACACCTTTCTGCGGAAGCGCGGATGATTCGATTGTGCAACAGAACTCCCCTTCTTTCCCTCAGCCTATTGCTGGTCCTTTCCGCTTCTACTACGACGTCTCAATGGCAGTGGCAGAACCCGTTGCAGCAGGGGAACACATTGTTTGGAGTTTGCATCATTGACCAAAGCAACCGTTGGGTGAGGACCGAACCAGGCACACACACGGTGCAGGCAGGGGATCTCGCCAGTAGTTTGTATTTCTACAGACTTCAGGGAAGCGGTGGAGCAACAACAAAGAAAGGTGGTTCTTCTCAAATAGACATTCTAGCTTTGAGTCATTTTGGGCGACTCTCGTGTTTGAAACGGTGTCGCACCTACCTTGATTCTTACCCGCATTTTGGCTACACTAATCAAACCACAGGGCACACACCATGAGCAGCTTGATGGATCATGGCATCTGAAGGGCTAGTCGCGGAAACCTCCACCTCTTCCCTCCCGTCTCCCGGTTCGGCAAAAACCTACAATCGCAGCAAACTCGGCGCAGGGGTCGCTTCTTCGGTCCTCTCGTTTGCATTGCTTTTGGTGCTGGTACTGTCCGGCCTGACGCGGGACATCGAGGCATGGGTTGAATCCATGGTCGGCGGGGATTACGGGACGCTTCTTGTCTTTGCGTTCGCCATCGGACTAATCCAGAGCGCATTCACGCTTCCCATTGGCTACTACTCGGGCTACATTCTTGAGCACCGGTACAACCTCTCCAACCAGACCATCGGACAGTGGGTATGGGAGCGGTTGAAAGCAACAGGAATCAGCCTGCCGATCGTCGTCGGCCTCCTTGCCCTTTTGTACGCGTGTCTTGCAGAGTACGGAATGCTCTGGTGGCTACCGGTAAGCTGCGCGATCACATTGTTCTCTGTCGTGCTTGCGCGCCTCGCTCCCGTTCTGATCATGCCGCTGTTTTACAAGTTTACCCCTGTGAGCGATGGACCGTTGAAGGAACGAATCCTCCGGCTTTGTGGCAATGCAGGACTCCGGATCCAGGGGATCTTCATGTTCAACCTGAGCAAGAACACGCGGAAAGCAAATGCCGGCTTCACCGGTATCGGGAAGTCGAAGCGGATCATCCTTGGCGATACACTGGTCAAGGAGTTCTCACAAGAAGAAATTGAGACCGTGTTTGCGCACGAGCTGGGCCATTACAAATACAGGCACATCACGATTGGCATTGTCACAGGCATTGTGTCCACGTTCGCAGGACTGTTCATCGCTGCACAGGCGTATGGCTGGTCGGTAGGGGTGTTCGGGTTCTCGTCCATAACGGAGATTGCAGCACTGCCGCTTCTTGTACTCTGGTTGTCTCTGTTCGGGCTGGTCACGGCCCCGCTGGGGAACATGCTCTCACGCCGGCATGAACGCCAGGCAGATTCGTACGCGGTGCAGTCGACCGGGAATGCACAGGCGTTTGTGTCTGCCCTGAAGAAGCTCGCGGCCATGAATCTCGCCGATCCGAGTCCGCATCCGCTGGTGGAGTTTCTGTTTTACAGTCACCCCTCCATCGGAAGGCGCATCCAAACTGTTGAATCACTTGGCGTGTAATGGCAACGTTGTTCGGGTCGATTCGGTTCCTGGTCGCGGTTGCCAACTCGATGTTCTTTGCAGCGCTTGAGCTTCTGACGCTGCCGTTCCATTACAAGGGAATCTTGTTTCATGCGCTTGCACGCGGATGGGCGCATACGTCTCTCTGGATCTGCGGTGTAAAAGTGCGGGTGCATGGACTGGAGAAGCTTGACCGCTCGAGAAACTATGTGTATGTCTCGAACCATGCGAGCATGTTCGACATCCCCGCGATCGTTGCGGGGATTCCTGATCAGATCAGGATCGTGTATAAGAAAGAGCTGGAGAAGATACCGATCTTCGGTTGGGGACTGAAGTTGGGGAGCTACATCGGGATTGACCGGAGCCGCGGGGCGGACGCGATGAAAAGTCTGGAAGAGGCAACGGAGAAAATCCGCCGCGGTGCATCGGTGCTGCTGTATGCCGAGGGGACCCGCACCATGGACGGGAAGTTGCAGCCGTTCAAGCGGGGTGCGTTCAATCTCGCGGTGAAAGCAGGCGTCCCCGTGGTGCCCCTGACGGTGAACGGAAGCTACAACATACTCCCCAAGCATTCGATTGCCATACTACCAGGAACTGTGGAGCTAGTACTGGAAACACCTATTGCGATCACCGGTCAGGGTAAAGAGGCGGAGTTTGCGTTGATGGAACAGGTACACACCGCAATCGAACGACATTACATTAATCAGTAGAGAGGTCTGCGTGTCCGTTACGATCAAGGACGTCGAGCATGTTGCGTCGCTGGCGCAGCTTTCGTTCTCCGAAGAAGAGAAGCAGAAACTTGTGCGCGAGTTGAACGAGATCCTCGCGTACATGGAACAGCTCAACTCTCTCGACACGACGAACGTGGAGCCTCTCTCACAGGTTATCGAACTGAGCAACGTCTTTCGTGAAGACACGGCGAAGCCCTGCCTGACGCGTGAAGAGGCGCTCAAAAACGCGCCAGCAAAGACGGAGAAGTTTTTCAAAGTGCCCAAGGTGATAAGCGACCGATGAGCGGACTCACACGACCGAAGGTTGTCGCGATCATCCCGGCACGGTACGCATCCACCCGGCTCCCGGCAAAGCCGCTGGCAGACATTGCCGGCAAGCCGATGGTTCAGCATGTGTATGAGCGTGCAGCGCGGGCGAAGCTGGTTGACGAGGTCATCATCGCCACCGATGACGAGCGAATCGTTGCAGCGGTGAAGCCCTATGGAAGCCGCGTCGTAATGACGCCCGCAGCATTGCAGACAGGAAGCGATCGGATCGCGCACGTGGCCAGAACGCTCCCCGACGCGGACATCATTGTGAACGTGCAGGGGGATGAGCCGTTGCTTGCACCCGAAATGGTGGACGAAGCGGTTCGTCCGCTGGTTGAGAACAGTGAGATCGTGGCCGGCACACTCGTGCGCCAAATGGATGATGCAGCCGACCTGACGAACCCGGGAATTGTGAAAGTGGTGTTGGACCGGGCGGGCTTTGCATTATACTTTTCACGATCACCGATTCCGTTTGGCCGGGATATACCGCGTGCGGAATGGGCTGAGAAGCACAGATATTACAAGCACATTGGTTTGTATGTCTTCCGGCGTGCATTCCTGCTCACCTTTGCAGCACTGCCACAGACAATGCTGGAACAGGCGGAGAAGCTTGAGCAGTTGCGGATCCTCGAACACGGGTACAGGATCAAGGCAACGGTGACAACGTACGACAGTATTCCCGTGGATACACAGGCTGATCTGGAAAAAGTCCGGGAGACATTTCGAAAGCACGCATGAGCAACGAGCATACAACATTCTGGTCTCAGGTGAGGAGCACCTTCGTCCGCGGGTTTGTGGTCATGATTCCCCTTGGACTGACGTACTGGTTTTTCCAAGCGCTCCTGAATGGTGTCGACGGCATTCTCTCACCTGTTCTCGAGCGATGGATCGGCAGACCGATCCCGGGACTGGGATTCATCTCCATGGTTGCGATCATCCTTCTCGTGGGACTCCTCTCGCGCAACCTTGTCGGACGGATTCTCTTTACCTGGTTTGAGAACCTCCTCCGCTCGATCCCGTTTGTACGGGCGGTATATGGTGCTATCAAGGATCTGGTCGGGGCATTCTCGATCGGAGGAAAGGGGAAAACATTCCGTGAGGTGGTGCTTATCGAGTACCCACGCAAGGGATTATACACAATCGCGTTCGTCACCAACGAGATGCCGTTCGTTGCAAGCAATGGAACGGAGATTCTATTTATCAATGTCTATATCCCGAACCCGCCCAACCCGACTTCCGGCGTTCTGATCCTTGTCCCGAAGCAGGAGGCGATCCATCTGAACCTCACGATTGAACAAGGCCTGAAGCTTGTCCTCTCCGGCGGCATTGTCATCCCCGACCGGTTGACCGGACGGATGGCCGCAACATAACGAAGGAGAACTCTTGGCACGGCGCCATCAAACAAAATACATATTCGTCACGGGCGGTGTGGTGTCGTCGCTCGGCAAAGGCATCACCTCATCCTCCATCGGCTTGCTGCTGAAACTGCGGGGGCTGCGGGTAACTATTCAAAAATTCGACCCGTATTTGAACGTCGACCCGGGGACGATGAATCCATTTCAACACGGTGAAGTATATGTCACGGACGACGGCGCGGAAACTGACCTCGACCTCGGCCACTACGAGCGTTTCCTCGACATCACCACGACGCGCCAGAATAATTCCACTACCGGCCAGATTTATCACGAGGTGATCACCAAGGAGCGCCGCGGCGACTACCTCGGTGCAACGGTACAAGTCATTCCCCACATCACCGACGAGATCAAACGACGGTTCGAAACTCTCGGACAAACAGGGGATTACGACGTCATCATTACGGAGGTTGGTGGTACGGTCGGCGATATCGAGAGCTTGCCATTCCTCGAAGCAATGCGGCAATTCATGTTCAAGGTCGGCCAGAAGAATGCCATGGCCATCCACGTCACCCTTGTCCCGTACATCGGCTCGGCGGGTGAGATCAAAACCAAACCAACACAACATAGTGTGAAGGCACTCCTTGAATTGGGCATCCAGCCGGACATGCTCATTTGCCGTTCGGACCATCCGCTGACGAAGGAAGTGCGTGAGAAAATCGCACTCTTCACCAACGTCGAGACGGAGTCCGTTGTGGACGGTCGCGACGTGGCAACGATCTACGAGGTGCCACTCACATTCGCCGAGCAAGAGGTTGATGAAATCGTGCTTGAAAAACTTGACCTCACGTGTCCCAAGCCGAACTTGCGGGAGTGGAGGAAGTTTGTCGACCGCGTGAAAAACCCTGCCGGACGGATCACTATCGGCATCTGCGGCAAGTACACCGACCACCAAGATGCGTACAAGAGCATCGCGGAGGCCTTTGTACACGCCGGCGCTGCCAACAATGCAGGCGTGGACCTCGCCTGGATTCGTGCTGAAGATGTGGAGCGTGATGGCGCAGAGCCTCATCTGCGGAACATCTGCGGTCTTCTCGTTGCCCCTGGTTTCGGTGAGCGGGGTATCGAAGGAAAGATCATCGCCATACAGTACGTCCGGACGCAGGGAATTCCGTTCTTCGGCATCTGTCTTGGACTACAGTGCGCTGTCATCGAGTTCGCACGGAACGTCTGCAAGCTTTCCCGCGCCAACAGCACGGAATTCAAGAAGACCGATCAGAACGTGATCGACATGATGCTGGAGCAGAAAAATGTAAAAGAATACGGTGGCACAATGCGGCTCGGCGCGTATCCGTGCAAGCTGACCAGAAACTCCAGGGCCTTCAGTGCCTACAAGAAGGAGCTGATCCACGAACGACACCGCCACCGGTACGAAGTGAATGACGCATTCAAGGAATGCCTGAGCTCGGGCGTCGTGGAGCCGATGCGGGAACGGGCGGGGGCACATGGCATGCTTTTCACGGGCATCTGCCCGGACAACGGCCTTGCGGAGATCATCGAGCTGCCGGACCATCCCTGGTTTGTCGGTGTGCAGTTTCACCCTGAACTTAAGTCCCGCGCAACAAACCCACATCCGCTTTTCCGGGATTTTGTGAAGGCCGCGATGGAATACAGAGAACAACACCGAGACTGACTCGCTTGCCCCGCATAAGGCAGAGAAAACTGCCAAACCCAACTGCCAACTTCAGGAGCACCACACGAGGTTCGACGACCCTTCACCTGACTACCTGAACAAGATCGGCATCCAAGCCGATCGGCAAAAAGTCACCGCCGCGTGGCGACAAATCTACAGCGACCACCCGGACGCGTACGTCGTTCACTACCCCCAACACATCCGGCGGATGAAACACCGCGACCTTGTCAGGATCATCACGAAGGTCTGCTCCCTCCAGCCTGGTTCGAGAATCCTCGAGACCGGATGTGGAAGCGGCAGGGATATTCTGTATTTTGCCGCATCCGGGTATGCATGCACGGCAGTAGACATCAATGTTGCGTGGCTTGCGCAATTGGAGCGGGCAAAGCGGGTAATGGACAGAAACATCACTCTTGAGACGCTCGGTGCCGACTTCTTTTCACTTCCATTCGCCGATGAAATATTTGACCTTGTCTTCAACAGTGGCGTGATTGAACACTACGAACAACTGACCCGAGGCGCCGTCCTCGCTGAGATGATGAGGGTGGCAAGGAAAGGCGGTTATGTCTGTTGCGCGTTCCCGAACAAAGAGCATGTCCTCGAGTCTGTGTGGGAGACGATGATCGGCTGCACGAGCGACCACGACAAGTATGATATCCCAGAACAGAACATCACACCATCCATTCTCACAGAGTTTCATTCCGTCGGATTGGGACCTGTACTTATTGACTGGATCGACTGCTACGATACCATCAGTCGCTACCCATCCTGGCTTCCCTTGCGGACCATTTCGTTTGCCGCAAATGCTTTGCTGCCGAGAATCCCAAAAAGATTCAGGAGAAAGCTCGGTACACGTGTTCTCGTTGTCGCACAACGAACCAAACAATAATCACTCCCATGACGGTACCAATTTCCACCGAAACGGCCAGGCACTACAACTGGGGAACTGCTTGCGACGGCTGGCATCTGTTGGCACAGCCTCACTTGAGCGTCATTCAGGAACGCGTCCCGCCGGGTCAACGCGAGGTGATGCACCATCACGCTACCTCGTACCAATTCTTCTACATCCTTCGAGGAGACGCCACTATCGTGATAGGAGGTGAATGTACCGCTCTAAGAGAAGGTGAGGGTCTTGAGGTACCACCAGGGACTCGTCATCAATTCAGAAATGATTCGGATGGCGACGTCTTATTCCTTGTCATTTCGGCACCACCAAGTCATGGTGACCGTGTCGTTACAGAAGAAACAAGCACTCCCGGAGCAAATCCATAGCATGTGCGGACATTGTCTTGTCTCCCCTGCTTGACTCTTCCGGCTTGTCTCAGTATCGTGCATACCATGAACACAGCAAATATTTTCACCGATCTTCCACCCAAGCAACATGAGGAATTCCTCGAAACACTGGTCGAGAACGGGAACATCCGCATCGAACGGATTGCATCTCACGGACACACGTCGCCTGAAGGGTTCTGGTACGATCAGGAGAGTAACGAGTGGGTGATGGTGGTTCAGGGGTCGGCTCGCATTGAGTTCAAGGATGGGCGAAGCGAGGCTTTCCTCAGTCCCGGCGGGTACGTGTTTCTCCCCGCACATTGCAAACATCGAGTTGTCTGGACGGATGAGAACACGATCTGGCTGGCGGTCCATTGGCCGGTGTGATTTTCCGATACGCATCACAAAAAGTATCATCGCTGCCGCCGGCTGTCCTGATCAATACATTCCTCGCATACAAGCTTTACAAGGTGCTGAATCCTCGCACGGCTGAGAATGCAGTCCAATGAAGATGCCGACACAGGAGATTTATTGATTTTCAGACCTCAAATCGCTACACTGAAGAAGTTTCCAGCCTCTCACTGACCCTCGATCATGCATCTTCAATTTCAAGGCGCTGCCCGCACTGTCACCGGCTCCATGCATGTGCTCACCGTTCAGGGCAAGACCATTTTGCTCGACTGTGGCATTTACCACGGCAGGCGAGACGAGTCCCGCGAGCGGAACAGCAACTTTCCTTTCGACCCCTCATCCATAGACGCCGTTGTCCTTTCGCACGCCCACATCGACCACAGCGGAAATCTCCCGGGCCTGGTGAAACAGGGATTTCGCGGCCCGATTTACTGCACACGCGCAACGCAGAGCCTCTGCGAGGTCATGTTGAAGGATAGTGCCTTCATTCAGGAGAAGGATGCAGAGTTCATCAACAAGAAGAACCGGAAAACGAAACTCCCGCCAGTGATGCCGCTCTACACTCAGGCCGATGTCGATCAGACGATCCCTTTGTTTCAGGGATTCGACTACGGAAAATCATTTCCTGTTACAGATGATATTGATTGCCGGTTCGAAGACGCGGGGCACATTCTTGGCTCTGCCTCGGTTTCAATAACTTTACGCGAAAGGGGCCTGACGCGCACTCTTGCCTTTACCGGTGACCTCGGACGTCCCAACCTGCCCATCCTCCGGGATCCGGTTTTCATCGGAGATGCTGATTACCTGATCAGCGAGAGCACCTATGGAGGCCGCTATCACTCGCCTGTGGCTGGAATGGCGGACCAGCTTCTGGCGCCGATCCTCCGGGCATGCGAGAGAAAAGGAAAAATTGTAATCCCGGCATTTAGCGTTGGCAGGACACAGGAGATCGTGTACGTTCTTCATCAACTCAGCGCCGAAGGAAAGATCGACAGCATTCCGGTCTTTGTGGACAGCCCTCTTTCCGTTAATGTAACGGAAGTATTCCGCAAGCACCCTGAGTGTTTTGACGCTGAAACCCGCGCGATCCTCTCCTCCACACAACAGAACGACCCGTTCGGCTTTGCGCGTCTTACCTACGTTAAAGATGTGGAACAGTCCAAAGAGTTGAACGAGCGGCCCGGGCCCTTCATCGTCATTGCCTCCTCCGGTATGTGTGAAGCAGGCCGTGTGCTTCATCATCTTTCCAACACCATCCAGAAGCCAGGCAACATGGTCCTTATCGTGGGCTATCAGGCAGAGCACACACTTGGAAAGAAACTGGTGATAAAGGAACCCGAAGTGAACATTTTTGGGGAACCGCATGCACTCAAGGCAGAAGTTGTAGTGCTGAATTCATTCAGCGGGCACGCAGATAGAAATGAGCTCCTGGAGTACATCCGGCAATTTGACCCGCGCAGATTGAAGCAGACGTTCCTCGTCCATGGTGACCCGGACCAGTCTGAGAAACTTGGGGCGGGAATTCGTGAAGCGGGATTTTCAGGGGTTTCGGTTCCGTCACGCGGCGAAAAGGCAATGCTCACATAGCCCGCCATGCGCCCAGCACGAAGTATCTCCGTTCTTCTTGTAGTGTTCTGTTGCGGTTTTCTTGCTTCTGCGCAGGACATCACGCGCGGTGTGGAGCTTGTGCAGGAGACCCGGGATACTCTAAGCAAGATGAACAACGCCAGCATCCTCTTCGAACGAAACATCAATACGTTCAACTGGCTTGGGCAAGCAGCCGTGGACACAACTGTCGGTGACGTTGGCATCCGGTTGCGTGAACGCTATACATCCGCTGTGACGTTTCTCGATGGAGGCTCCGGAGGAGGGCCGCGAAACCTGCAAAGCAATCAACAGAATCTTTCCCTCCAACTCCGTCGTCCGCTGACCCCCGATCTTATTACCCACACCCGATGGTCGTCACTCGTTTATTCGGACAATAAGTCCCTTGGACTGAGTACAGCCTCCATTCACAGTCTTCTTGGCGGCGTTCAATATTTACCGGCAGGGTTCGTCTCCCTGACACCGCTAGTCGGGTACCGGTGGGACAATCAGGCAGGATTTCGAGACAAGGGGCTCAGCTACCTGATCGGCGCCCAGACACATGAGCTGCGTACCGACGGCTATGCATTGACGGCAGAGGCGCAGTTTCGTGAGGACCGGCTCGATCCGCGAACGTTACAAACACATTTCGCAACTGCTGGTGTGCAGAAAACATTTGAGGGAGGGTCGCGTGACAGCCTCGAACTCGGGTTCCGGCAAAACCGCCGCGAGTTCTACGTCATCGCCGACAGCAATATCGAAAGCAGAAGTGACCAGCTTTTCACGTTCACTAACCTTCTCGACTATGAGCTCGATCGCGGCATAGTGACAACACTTTTCGTGAATGTCGCCAGCCGGTTACTGGACAAGGACGTCCGGTACAAGCGTTCGCGCCCCGATGGTGTATTTGACACCCAGATCGAAGAGTTCCGTCTCGATACGTATATCGAGGCTTCCTACCGGCCCACAGACGGCGGACTCTCTGCAAGTGCACGCATGTACTACAGTGAGCGAAATGAAAGCCACACCGCAAAACCGATTCCCGATGCGCCGCAGAATATCCTGGATCTCTTCCGTGCAAGCAACCAGAATGAGAAACTGAAAGACAATCTGTCGCGGCGCACGGCGCTCTCCGGTACAGTCCGGATCCCCATGTCACTTTCAGACACGGTAACAGGGTCCGGGGCTGCGAGCATCCTTCGGTACGACACCCCTGCCGATAGCAACTTTCAGGACCGTGATGAACTCCTCCTCGCTCTGTCACTTTCGACATCGCACCATATCAGTCAGTACTTGGATGTAGGTGTGTCGCTGGAAGGAAACCTGAGCCACATCGTGTACCTTTTCAGCAAGCAGAGTGCGAATAACAACTACAACCGCGTCCTTCGTCTCTCCCCCCGGGTAACCTACCGGCCGACCAGGGAAGTCACCACCATGAATATCTTCGAAGTGCTTGCAAACTACACGGTGTACGATTTCGAGCAGCAACTGGCGCTCGTCCGGAGCTTTTCGTATCGGCAATTCAGTTGGATTGACTCCACCAGTGTTGAGTTCACGCACAAGGTTGGACTTGATTTTTTTGCATATTTGAAGTTATATGAACGGGGTCAGTTGAAGTGGTCCGAATTCTCCGAGCGGACGGAGAATTCCTTTGTCGACCGCACTTTTGCAGCACAGGTGCGGTTTGCCCCCTACACAGGACTCCTCTTCGCTGTCGGTATGCGCTATTTCAGCCAGTCCCGATATGTGTTCGATGCGGACGGAAAAACTCTTGATAGTTTCCTCAGAAGTATCGGGCCGACATGCGCAATCACCTGGGAGTCCGGTCGGTACAGCAGCATCAGTCTTCGTGGATGGTACGAACGTCAGACGCAGACGCGACCTTCGGGCGTCACGGACGAAGGGACGGCGCGCTCGCTCACCAATATTAGCATGAATATCATTATCAATTTCTAGGACCACTGGTGGCACACAAGCAAGCCGTGTTCCAGCTGACTCTGCGCAGCAACCCGAAACAGATCAGGAGAGTGGAGACCTTTCTCCACAAGATCAATCGAGTTGCACACCTCGACGAGATTCAGTTGCACAAGCTCATGGTCTCTCTCACTGAGGCAGTCAACAATGCGATTGTTCACGGTAACCGGCTGAACGAAACGAAGAAGGTGGTGGTCCAGTGTAAACTGCTCCCGGAGTGGTTGGTCGTTTCGGTAACAGACGAAGGACGAGGGTTCAAGCTGGATAAGGTGCGCAACCCGTTGAGGAAGAAGAACTTGTTACGCAATAGCGGCCGTGGAATTTTCTTGATGAGAACGCTGATGAACAAGGTAGAATATGAGATGGGAACGTCGGGCGTGGAAGTCCGTCTCTGGCTGGACTTAAGAAAGTGACTCAGGGAATGGACAGCGTCGTAATTTCTTGGAATGAGCCACGGATGCCGGCAAAGCCGTCGGATTCTTCCCGGAACCTGAGGAAACCCGCCGGTGCATCTGTCAACCACAGGGTAAACGCCAGCCGTGGCGATGTGATATCCACTCGATACGCAGCAACGGCCTGGGGCACACCGTTGACCGTTACTGCAATCAACTCCTGATCCGCGGAGAATCTTCCGAACGCCAACTCCACGCCCGCACTGTCTCTTGTTCCAACACTCCACGATCCGTTGCTTGACGAGGGCGAAACCACCTTATCCCACCGGGATTCGATGATGCTTCCCTCCCGCTTCTCGATCAGGTCCGCAAGGAACCCGAACCAAAACACATCACCGTTCGCCGTCACGCGGAGGTACATGGAGTCAACATGGTCGAGCGAATTCACTCCCGGCTGGAGCGCAACATATACACTATCGATTAGATGGTTGACGTTTGAAAACCCGCCATACACGACCGCGGTGTCGGCAACCTTCAGCGAGCGGCGTGATAAGGTGGAGGAAACCCGGGAGCCATAAAGGTCCAGCTGCCAGGTGTTGTAAACATACCTGCTACCGGGAATCAGTCGCAGATTCAGGTGGACGGGGAGAGGTTCATTTCCTGCCGGTTCTTCTTCCCGGCATCCGTTTCCCCACAAATGAACAAGGAGGGCGCATCCGAGCAACACGTGAAGAGCATGCCGCAACGAGCCCCTCCTTTGATACGGCAGATGCACTTAGATCTTCAGCTTTGCGATGGACTGTTTCACATCATCGGCGGATTTGTTCAAGGCCGTTTGCTCGTCAGCATTTAGCGTGATCTGGATGATCTCTTCAATCCCCTTCTTCCCGAGCTTCACCGGCACGCCGACGAATGTATCCTTCAGTCCGTATTCCCCCTGCAAGTACGCGGCGCACGGGAGGATACGCTTCTTGTCCCTGACGATCGCCTCGGTCATTAGCACAGCTGAGGCCGACGGAGCATAATAAGCACTACCCGTCTTCAGGTAGTTTACAATCTCAATTCCGCCATCGCGCGTGCGCTTCACAAGCCGGTCGATGGTTGCCTGGCTGAGGAGCTCGGTAATAGGGATGCCCGCAACTGTAGAGTACCGCGGCAGCGGAACCATTGAATCACCGTGGCCACCGAGCACAAACGCGTTCACATCTTCTACTGAAACATTCAGCTCCATGGCAATGAAGGTGCGGAACCGGGCAGCATCAAGCACGCCGGCCATGCCCATTACGCGCTGCTTCTCGAAGCCACTGACTTTCCATGCAACGTACGTCATTACATCGAGCGGATTAGAGACAACAATGATAATTGAGCGCGGAGACTTGGCCACAGCGGCCTCGGTGCAGCTTTTCACGATGGCGCTGTTGGTGTTCATCAGATCGTCTCTGCTCATGCCAGGTTTTCGCGCAATGCCTGCCGTTATGATCACAATATCGGAGTTGGCGGTTTCGTCGTAACCGTTCGTTCCAACGACACGGACGTCCGTTTTTTCGACCGGTGTTGCTTCGTACATATCGAGTCCCTTTCCCTGCGGGACACCTTCAATCACGTCAACGAGGACGATTTCGTTGGCAAGCTGCTTGTCGACGAGGCGTTGCGCTGTCGTCGCGCCGACGTTCCCTGCACCTATGACGGTAATCTTCATGGGGTTTCTCCGGAAATGTTCAGATGAATGGTTGGTGTGAAGAACAACTGCCTATCGCATCGATCAGCGAGGCAGGGTAGGTTGTATCGTGCACTTGAAAAAACAATTGGCCCCCCGCGCGTCGTGAGAGGCCAAACTTACTGCAACGTCAGCGGAGGTGTTGCTAGGCTTTCGGAAGAATACTGACGACTTTCCTTGCCTTGCTGTATTTCTTGAACTGCACCACGCCGGAACTCAGCGCGAACAATGTATCATCGCCGCCGATGCCGACATTCGTGCCAGGCTGAAACCGGGTACCTCGTTGTCTAACCAGAATGCTCCCTGCGGAGACCGTTTCGCCGCCGAACCTCTTCACGCCCAGACGCTGCGCATTACTATCCCGGCCGTTTCGTGAACTTCCAACACCCTTCTTGTGTGCCATAACTCTGCTTCCTGCTTGTTACTTGCCGATACTGGTGATCTGGACGTGCGTGTACGCCTGGCGGTGTCCCCGCTTTACGCGATACCCTTTTCTCTTCTTCTTCTTGAATACAATGACCTTGTCTGCCTTCAGGTGATCCACAATGGTCCCCTCAACGGTGGCACCGCTCACCAGTGGATTGCCAACCCTCGTTTCTTTCTCGCCGCCAAGAAGCAAGACCCGATCGAACCTGACCTTGGCGCCAACTTTGTCCTTCAACGTGGGGACATAGATCTTGTCGTTAGGGGCAATTTTGTATTGTTTTCCTGCAATTTCAACCACGGCAAACATGTGGCGTGTCCTCATTCTGGGGTGAAAAAGACTGTCTTACATTGGGCCATAAAGGTAACCAATCCGGTGAAGAAAGTCAACGGAAAATTCCGGAGTGGAAATGCTTAGTCGAAATAGGAGCCTATTGTATCCTGATAGTCTGCTGCGGCAACAACCCTGAGGAGGAAGTAATCATCAATTGGCACATAGTCAAACTGGAGGAACCGGCTGGCCTCATGTTCGATGGCAACCACGGTTTTGAGTGCTTCATGGATATCGTCGGATGGACCGGAGAACAGAAAGTCCTTTCCGTTCAGAATATCACGGCGATGAATGAGGTGCTGACGGAGAAACTCCCTGGCCGAAGAGAAGCGCTCGACCTTGGCGTTGTCTTTCAGAACCGCAACGATGTCCTCCATGTGAGAAGGTTGCCTCCGCGACATCACAGGTCCTCCTTCAGAGTAAGAACACGGAGACCATTGAGAACAACCAGAAGCGCTGCGCCATCATCGGCGAGAACGGCCATCCACAAAGTCGCTGCACCGGTCAGACCAAGGAACAAAAACACCACCTTCAGTCCGATGGCGATGGCAACGTTCTGCTTGATGATTGCCAACGCCTTGCGGCTGAGCCGGAACAATAACGGGAGCCGGGAGAGATCATCCGACATCAACACAATGTCCGCCGTTTCAAGAGCCGCGTCCGTGCCGTTTACACCCATCGCAATTCCCACAGAGGCTGCAGCAAGCGCCGGGGCATCGTTGATGCCATCTCCCACCATGGCCACAGCCCTGTACCGTTTTTTCAGCGCGACAATTTCATTCACCTTGTCCTGTGGAAGCAGGCGCGCACGTGCTGCGGAGAGGCCCAATTCGCCCGAAACCTGCTCGGCCGTCCGTTCGTTGTCACCGGAGAGCATGACCAGTGCCTTGAACCCCATTGCACGCAACGAATCCACTGCACGTCTGCTGTGCTGCCGGGCAGTGTCGCGAATGGCCAGCACGGCAACGGCTTCCTTATTCCTGCCAAGCACGATCACTGTCTTTCCTTGTTCTTGAAGCTCGACAAGTTTCTGCTCGACATCGGGAGAACAATATCCGCGCTCTTCACATAATTCATGGTTCCCAAGATAGTAGGTCGAGCCATCAACATGCGCCCGGACTCCCTTCCCTGGCAGTGCCTCGAAATCCTTAACCGGGATTCCTGAGAAGTCGATCCCTCTTCGATATGCTTCTGCCAGAAGGGCCGAGGCAAGGTGATGCTCGGAGCGGTCTTCAATGGCAGCAACTAACTCGATAACGCGATCCTGTGTGAGGGAGTTCATCGGGATGATATCCGTCAGGACCGGTTTCCCTTCTGTGAGTGTCCCGGTCTTGTCGAATGCCACTGCGTTGACGCGACCGGCTGTCTCGAGATGCATTCCTCCTTTGATCAAAATGCCACGGCGCGCGGCAAACGTCAGGGCGCTGACAATAGTAACGGGGGTGGAGATGACCAGGGCGCAGGGACAAGCTATTACCAGCAACACAAGTGAGCGGTACACCCAATCGATAAGCGGTTGCGCGAGGATGACAGGGGGCACGAGCGCTACCACCACTGCAATCCCAAGAACTACGGGTGTGTAGATGCGGGCGAACTTGTCCACAAAGTTCTGAATTGGTGCGCGCTGTAATTGCGCGTCCTGCACCCCGTGCACAATCCGCGCCAGTGTGGTCTCCTCGAATCGCCGGGTAACCCTGACCCGCAATGTACCCCGTCCGTTAATGGAACCCGCGAAGACCCTGGCACCCAACCGTTTCGTCACGGGTGTGGACTCTCCCGTAATGGGAGACTCATTTGTCTCTGAACTTCCTTCCACCACCACGCCATCGAGCGGCACCCTCTCCCCCGGACGAATGACAACCGTCTCATCGATGCGGACGTCCTCTGCGGCAACAATAACCTCTCCTTCCGATCGCAACACGTTTGCCTGCGTAGGGGAGAGAGCAACCAACGATCGAATTGCGCGTTTTGTTCGTGTTGCGCTATAGGACTCGAGCATCAGGGAAACCGCAAAAAGCACAATCACCGCAGCCGCTTCACTCCACCGGTCGATCAGCAACGCGCCAAGAACCGCCACCGACATCAGGACATTCATGTCCAACGAAAATCGGACCGCCGCCTTCCAGGCTTTCGTAAACACCTTTACTCCACCAATCAGGATCGCCGCGAGCAAAGCACTGCGGATGAGCGATTCGGGAAAGCCTGCAACCTCACCAACCACGCTCACAGCTGTGAGAACACCTGCGATCACAGCACGAAGGCCATCGCCATGCCGTTTCCAGAAGGGTTCTTCTGCCACTAACTCCTGCTTGCTGCGCGCATCGAACCCTGCCCGGCGTAGCACGTTTTTCACATTTCTCTCGGGCACCTCCCGCGCAATGGCAAGCTCACATGTCACCAGGTTAAATGTATACTTCTTTCGACCGATGGCGGTGTCCAGTACCTTCCGGAGCGTTGCCTCCTCCGTCGAGCAGCAGACTCCCGAAACAAAGAGTGAGGTCGTTTGCCGTCGTGCGGCACCTGTCTCTTTTGATTCCATAAGATCAATACTCCGAGACATGTCTAACACCGAGACGAATGAGATCTTCGATGTGCTCATCATCCAGCATGTAATAGGTCATCTTCCCTTCTTTCCGATACTTCACCAGGCGCATGGTTTTCATGGTGCGAAGCTGGTGTGAGACAGCCGAATCAGACAGGAGAAGGAGTCCGGCAATATCACCGACACACAATTCACTTCGTGCAAGGGCCAGACATATTTTCAGGCGTGTGACATCGCCCAACACTTTGAATGTCTCGCTCAGGCCAAGGAGTGTGTTTTCATCATGGATGGCTTTCCGCGCAGCGGTGGCATTCTCCCGGTGCACAAATGTGACAGTTTCTGCAAGGTTCTTGGTTTTCATCGCGACCCTCAACAATTGAATACATATTCAATTGTTCCAATATAGGAGTGTTGATGTAAAGAATCAAGGGAATTTCAGGCAAGGGGAAAACGGCTTTCCATCGTTTCCATCCGTGTCTTTGTAGACTCGTACAATCGCCGGGAGGTAAGAACACACAGAACCATGCACAGGGCACCGGCGAAAAGGTCGACGACGTAGTGATACCGTTGGTAGACCGTTGCTACGACCAGGAGTATTCCCACAATGTAGATCAAGAAGCGGACCTTTGCGCGCAGTTTCGCACTCAGGTACATGAGCACAAGGGTCATCATGGTGTGGCCGCTGGGAAATACATCGCGTTGAGTGCCTGCAATGGCTACCTCGTTCGGCACACCCATCGGAACTGACCCGCCGGCATTGACGAACCACCGGAGATACGGGGTCAGCAGCACCCCGGGGAGGTCGGTATCCAGCGCGCTGAAGTCATGCAGCGTGAAGCGTGGCCCGATGGCAGGAAGGAAGAAATAGCCGACATAGGAGAGAAAGAATCCATACACACATGTGAACATAAAGTAGTGAAAAAGATCCAAGTTGTGCCGACGGTACAATTCGTATCCGAGAACGAGAAAGAGAAAATAGAACGAGGTATAGGCAATCTGCAGAATTTCTGTCATCCATGGATTCGCATATTGCATGAACCACTCGGTGGGGTTCACGCCAAACAACCACCGGTCGATCGCAATCAAAAGATCATCATAATCGCGCCCGAAATGAAGTGGCTTGATCATGAAGTAGAGTTCCTTGAATAGAAGGAAGACCGCCGGAGCCATGTACCAGTCGTGAACGTATGATAGGAGACGGGAAACGGTTGTGTGCCGCAGATACCCGAGGATGCAGACTGCCACTGTGAGTGCGCAATTGATCAGCACGAGGTTCAGCCATTGCGGGATCCGTGCGGCAAACACCAGGTTGATCAGCGAGAGGAGTGTAAGATAACCAATCACAAGTACGTCGCCGGCGTGCAGATAGACAGTCACCTTCCGGAAATCCATGCTGGCGTCGCTGCTATTGGATGAAGTGGAGGAGAACAGTGGAGAGACCCAGGAAAATGCCGAACCCGACAATGTCCTGAAATGTGGTTTCAAACGGTCCTGCGGTTACCGCGGGATCGAACCCGAGCCGTTTCGAGACGAGCGGGATCAGCGTCCCCATGGTTCCCGCCGTCGACATGGAGGCGAACATCGATACACCGACCACCATGCCGAATGGCCAGTGGTGCGCCCAGAGCGCGGCAATTGTGCCAAGAGTTGCACCACACACACCGGCCATTAAGAGTACGGTCCGGATCTCGCGCCACCACGCACGGCGCCAGTCGGAGAGGGCAACCTGGCCGGTCGCCAACCCGCGCACGATAATCGCTGCTGCCTGCAACCCTACGTTGCCGGAAATGGCCGAGATAACCGGCATGAAGCTCGCAAGCAGGATCACCTTGCTCAGGGTCTCGTCGAACAGCGACACCACCATTCCCGAGACCAACGACACGGCCATGGTCGCGAGGAGCCACGGAATACGCATACGGGCGATTTGGAGCGGGGATTTTCTCTCCATTTCCGCCGCGTCACTACCCATCATCTTGTAGATATCCTCAGATGCTTCCTCCTCCATTACTTCGACAATATCATCCGCAGTGATGTGGCCGAGGATCTTATTCTGTTCATCCACTACCGGAACGGAGACGAGGTTGTATTTCTTGAAAATTTGCGCCACCTCCTCCTGATCCACCTCTGCCTTCACACTGATAACATCTTCGCGCATGATTTTGTAGAGTCGTCTGGCGGGCGGATGAAGGAGAAGACGCTCGATAGGAATGACGCCACGAAGCACCCTTTCATCATCCACAACATACAGGTTGTAGATTCGATCCGTCTCCTTCGCAAGTCTCCTTATGATCTGAATGGCTTTCTTGACTGTGTCCTTGCGATGCGCAACGGCGATTTCCTTTCCCATGACACCGGCTGCGGTACCTGGAGCGTATTGCAGGAGGTCTTTTAATTCTTTCGCAGCAGGCAGTTCAAGGATATCAAGCACGCTCCTGGCAACTTTTTCCGGGAGATCACGAACAACGTCAATCGCCTCGTCCGAGTCCATTTCCCCAACAAGCTCGGAGATGCGAGTGTGAGACATCTCCCCCAGAACAACTGACCGTTGCGCGTCATTCATCTCGACGATAACGTCGCCGACACTTTCCTCAGGGATCAGAGAGAAGAAAAATGATGCGTCGGTAGGGTCGAGTCGGTTCAGGATGGCCGCTATGTCGGCAGGATGGAGATCGGCAATGATGTTCTTGAGATCATTGCGTGCCCCCGTGCGGATCAAGTCGACGATATCCGCCAGAAGTTCCTCATCGACCTCGAGCACATATCCGGGGTGATGATCCTGTTCCGAAATTTCCCGCTTGTTTTGTTCTGTCATGATCATCTCGTCGTTCTCGGACAAGCGCACACTTCAGAGCGCATTGCTCAGCGCAGCCAGTTGCGCCACCGTGAGGTCTTCCGGACGTTGTTCGAGGTCGAACCCCTTAGGGAGTGCCAAGCCTTCCTTTTCGACGAACTCCTTGAGCGTGTTCCGCAGCATCTTCCGTCGTTTTCCGAAAACCGTGCGCACCATCCGTCTGAAGGTGCCCTCGTCACGTAGTGGGTATCTGGGGATGAGACGCATTTGCAACTGTATTACCGAGGAGGTCACGTCTGGCTTCGGGTAGAACACCGTGGGCGGAACATCAAACAGGTGTGTTGCATCGCTGAAGAGCTGCGTGAACACCGAGAGAATGCCATACTCTTTGGTACGCGGGCCTGCCACCAGTCGCCTCGCCACTTCCCGCTGCATCATCATCGTCACATCGTGGACGTGTGTACGGTGGTCCAGCAGGTGGAAGAGAATGGGACTGGTAATGTTGTAGGGGATGTTTCCCACTATGCGAAGGTCTGCCCCCGCCGCAAGAGCCAGCGCGTCAAGATCAGTTTCCAGGAAATCCCCGTGCACCACCTGCATCCGTTCTGCAGGAAATTGTTGCGCAAGCCTTTGGATGACACGTTCATCCAGGTCCACGACCACAAGGCGGCGTACTGCCGTGACAAGGTACTTCGTCAAGGCCCCTTCGCCAGGTCCGATCTCCACCACCACATCAGTCGTCTTTGGAGCAACAGCAGCAACGATCTTCCGGGCGATGTTCTCGTCACGTAGAAAATTCTGTCCGAGCGATTTCTTCGGTCGGAGGGAGGCAATTGCGCGGGCGTTCACCGGACGCTACTTCTTTTTCTTAAACAGGCCCTTCAGAAGCTCCTCCCCTTTTTTCTTTGCCTGGTCTTCCAGTTTTTTGGCTTCGTCCGCCACTTTCTGCTTTACAAGATCCTGCGCTCTCTGTTGGGCTTCACGCGTGTCGAGCGCCACTTTAGGGTTCTCCGTCGTGCCGCCAACGACGAGGTTCAGCCGTACTCTGCCGGTGGATTCATCCTTGAAGAGTTTTACCGCTTCACCCGCGAAGCCGGGGACCGTCACTTTCGTCGATGTTTTTTCGGACAGAAGCATCGACATCGTGAGATCAAGCGTGCCATCGAGACCCTGAGAACCCTGTACCACATAGTCTGCCCCGAGTGCGGAAATCTTCAGGTCCTTGATGAACATCCGTCCATCAGAAATGGTGAAGGCCTGCGCCCAATCCTTGAAGGAAATCTCCTCGAGGTCGGGGAGATTGAGGAGGGTGGCAATTGCCGCATTCGTCTTTACGCCGGTTAAGCTGCCGTTTGCAACTTGCACTTTTCCCTGTCCCTCCAACGCGCGCGGGATCAGCCCGAGAGTATCATCCAACGCTCCCTTCAGTGTGGTGTTCATTGTCAGGGTCCCGAACATCCGACTGCCGAAGGATGTGAACTTCGGCAGGAGCGCGTGCGCATCAAGGCCGTTCAAGTCAAGCGCCAGGTCGAAGACCGGCCGATCCGGTTGCCGCATATTGACCGTTCCGCGCGTTGCAACCGAACCCCCAAACGTGGCACACGTGAAATCCCGCATCGTGATGACACCATCAGCAATTCGCATCATGCTTTTGACATTGCTCAACTCAAGCTTCTCCATCGTCAGCGTGCCGATGGTAGCAGCAATTTCCATGTCAACATTGGGAAGTGGCACACCACGTTGTGCAGGTGGCGGAGCCTGTGGGCTCTTGCCCTCCTTAGGTACCGAAGGGGTGGACGTCGGGACAGATGTTCCGGATCCACCCTGAACAGATGCATCGTCCGACATGATATCGGCAGTGTAAAGATGGTTTGAAGCGAGGGTGAGGTTCGCTGTCGGCTTGGGAGCCTTGGGGTCGTCCGACATCATCGTGAGGTAGTTCTTCAAACGGAATCCAACAGCAAGATCTGATCTTCCCAATGTCATCACAAGACGTTTTGTTTCCACGATCTGATTGTTGAATGTGACCGTCCCGTTAAGATTCTGAACAGGATTCCTGCTGGAGGCCGATTTGATCGTCACGCTTTGGAACTCCATGGTTCCCGCCGCTTTCATGGCTGCAGGGTTGGCCACCCGCCCGGCAATGTTGACGTTGGCTTTCATCGTGCCGGACAACTGGGTCCCTGTTTCCAGAGGATAGTAGTCTTTCATCTCGTCAAGCCGCAAGGACGCATTGATGGCCATGGTCAATGCGGGAGCGTCAAAGTTAACAACCATCAGTGTTACGCTGAGAGGGTTGTTCCCTAGTGTGGCCGTACATTTTGTGAGCCGGAATTCCTGTCTTGCCGCTGAGCGGGTGAAATCTGCAACAAGGTTGACGTTCGTGATCGGCTTGGGGAGCCGCGCGTACTGGATACGGGCGTCAGTTGCAGAAATGGCACCGGAGACCGTCGGAGTGGTCGAGGCACTGACCACACCGGTGATGGAAATTCTCACCCTGGCAATGCCCTCACCCTTGACCCCTTCCGCCTTCTTCATATATTCCTTGGGAGCGATGGAGAGCAACTCCGCAATATTGATCCGATCTGACTCGAGAGCAATGTCTAGACTTGGATCCCCGGACACCGTACCGATCGTCCCCTTCACAGCAAGCGCCATGTCCTGCACCGTGAGTTCACCTTCCTGAATGAGCAGCCGGTCTTCTTCTCCTTCATAGAGGAGATCAAGTCGTGATGCAAGATGGAGACCGGACACCAGAGGGGTGCTCACTGAGCCATAGCTGAATTGCTGCACAGAGCTTTCGCTTTCAATTCTCATTTCCTGCACCACTGGAAGGTACTCCATCCGGATTTTCTGGTTGAGTCCTTCGATTCGCATGGCAGAGTTCTCCTTCCTGTCCACGTACTCCACCCTTCCATCGACGATCTGGAGGTTGGACAGGAGGAAGGCGCCTCCGGCATCTGCCGCGGTCCCGACTGCCACTCTCCCTGTGTCCATCAACGCCGGGCTTCCCATGGCCGGGGGTGGTGCGTTATCAGCATAGTTGGCGATGCCGGCGGTATTGATTTCGAGAAGAATGTCCGGGCGTTCAAGAACCACTGTTGTAATTTCCAGACTTCCTTTCAGGAGTGACAGCAATCGGATGTCGAGCACAAGCCGTTCGAGTGCAAGGAACGGTCTCTTCGAGAACCCCTTCCCGTCAGGATTGGAAATGGCAAGACCGCCGACTTCGATAGCAAGCGTTGGGAAGACCGACAAATCGATCGTGTTGATGGATACTGATCGTTTTGTTTCCTCTTCGATCTTCGGAATGATAATTGCTTTTAGTCGATCGCCGGTGAAATACGCCTTTACTGCAATCACTCCACCAACGAGAAGCAGGAGTGGAACAGCCAGGACAATCAGCCAGATTTTTCCTTTTCGTGTCAAAGCCATAGAGCTTCCCGCAAATGCGGTCCGGTGTGTGTGAAGTGAGCGAGAAATGAAGAAGACAATGGTGTCAATATAGACAAGTGACCTCCGAATGTCAACGAATTCTGAGCATTGTACAGGGTCGCGGGTCTCCGTTTTTTTGTCTGCGGATCTCGCGATCCTGTTCGTTGACGTAATTTGGAGCTTGTCCTTGTGCGTTCGCCGTAGCACTAAACACGGCATCTGCCCGTCATTTCAACGCGTTGATTTTCAGAACGGAATTGGTTAGTTTGATTGAAAATCTGAACCTGTGCAGCATCCATCACATCGCAACCCCGATGCCCAACCCGCTAGCAGAAAACCAGGAACGACCTGAGCAGTCGGGCCGCCCTCCCCAACAGAATCCCCCTCCTTCAGAAGAGCAGCCATCGCGCCAAGGCGGGCACCCACAGCGCATTCAAGGAGGAAAGCTGCAGAGCAGACCAAACAGACAGGAGGATGGTGGCCAGCGTCAGAACCAGGAACGACGTCAACAGAATCAGCCGCAACGACACGGCCCGGAAATCAGCGTAGTGATCCCCTTGCTGAATGAGGAGGACTCGCTGAAGGAACTCCACTCGCAGCTCAAGGCTACACTTAGCCGCATGGGGGGGCGCTACGAGCTTCTGTTTATTGATGATGGCAGTACTGACAGATCATTTCAAGTTCTCCGGGATTTGAAGCGGATCGATCACCGGATCAAGGTGATTCGTTTCCGTCGGAATTATGGCAAGTCCGCCGCCCTGGCAGTCGGCTTTGAGCATGCCCAGGGGAACATTGTGATTACCATGGATGCCGACCTGCAGGATGACCCTGCCGAGATCCCATCGCTCGTCAGGAAAATCAGCGAAGGATTCGATCTTGTGTCTGGATGGAAGAAAGTCCGCCGCGATCCAATTACCAAGACCCTCCCCTCCAGATTCTTCAATTTCGTCACCTCCATGATGACCGGCATCAGGCTTCACGATTTCAACTGCGGTTTGAAGGCCTACAAGCGCGATGTTGTAAAAACTGTCCGCGTGTACGGCGAGTTACACCGCTATATCCCTGCGCTGGCGCACTGGGAAGGGTTCAAGATCGGCGAGATGGTAGTCCAGCACCGTGCCCGCAAGTATGGAAAGACTAAGTTCGGTTTCGGGCGGTTCTGGAAGGGCTTCCTCGATTTACTCACCATGTTGTTTACTACGCGCTACTTCCGCAAGCCACTACATTTGTTTGGGTTTTGGGGGATGATTGCTGTTCTGGTTGGAGTCGGGATCGATGGCTATCTTGTCGTAGAGTGGTCCCTCGGTCAGACGTCTCTCAGCAACCGTCCCCTCTTTCTCGGCGGCATTCTGTTGATCATCGTCGGAATCCAGTTCGTCTCCATCGGGTTGCTCGGCGAGATGATCAGCAAGACGGGGCAGGCACAGGAGCAGTACGCAATCAGAGATTTTATCAAGTAAACGTTTTCCTCCTGCATGGCACATTCCTGGAATTCTCTTGCGTCGGTCAAAGTTGATTGTCGTTGGTTTCGCGGGGACGTTCCCTGCTCGCCGCACAAACAGCATGGGGTCCACTGTGTGGATGCTGAAGGGCGATCCTGCACGTACTACGACCCGCGTACCGAGAACATCCTGATCATCAAACTTGGTGCCATCGGCGACGTCATCCGTACAACGCCGTTGCTGAGGCGCCTGCAGGAGCTTCATCCGCGCGCACGGTTCTGGTGGCTCACACTCACACCGGAAGTCGTTCCTGCCAGTGTCGATGTCATCCTTCCATTCACTCCGCAGAGTATCGCTTCGCTTCAAGCTGTTCACTTTGACATTATTTATAACCTGGACAAGGACAGAGAGGCCAGCGGTCTGACGACAACACTCTCAGCGGGTTTGAAAAAGGGGTTCATCTTGAAAGCTGGAAAACCCGCCCCGGCAGATAAGGACGCGGCCGCGAAGTTCATGACCGGCCTGTTCGATGACCTGAACAAGGAAAACACACGGAGTTACCCGCAGGAGATCTTCGACATCGCCGGGTTGACCTTTGCAGGCGAGCGATATATTCTTGATTCGTTCAGCAAGGATGGTTATGTCTGGAAGCTCCCGCACAAGAAGAGGCTTGTTGGACTCAACACGGGATGTGGAGGGCGATGGACGTCACGACTCTGGCCGGAAAAATACTGGGTCACCCTCGCACGAAAGCTGAAAAAGTCCGGTTATGCGCCTCTCCTTCTCGGGGGCGAGCAGGAGCATCGGAAGAACACAAGGATCGCAAGGAAGAGCGGAGCGCTCTACCTCGGCTACTTTCCGCTACGACAGTTCATCAACCTCGTGGACCAATGTCAACTCGTGGTCACCGCTGTCACCATGGCCACGCACATCACGATCGGATTGAACAAGAAGATCGTCCTGTTCAATAACATCTTCAACCGGAATGAATTTGAACTATACGGTTTGGGGGAGATACTGGAACCGGATTTTGACTGCCCGTGCTATTTCTCTCCGGTATGTCCCAACGACTGTATGCAGTATCTTTCCGTCGACCGGGTGTTCTCCACCTGCAAGAAGCTTCTTTCCACCTGACGGTATTCAATGCCGAAGCAGAAGAAAACAGCAACGCAGAACATGGCGCATGGCTTGGGCGGCACTGCGCTTCCCGACCTGAAGGATTGGCATTGCGTTGCTGTGCTTGCTCTTTGCGTCGTCCTGTTCTTTCACAAGATTCTCATAGGGCAGGCATTTTTCTGGGAAGATTTTCTCTATCAGAATTATCCGTTCCGGCATTTCGCGGCCACTTCGATGGCCACGGGTCAGATGCCTCTGTGGAATCCCTATACCTTCAATGGCATGCCGTTTCTTGCCGACATTCAGACCGCCGTCTTTTATCTTCCCTGTACCGTGCTCGCGTTCTTTGTGAGCGACGGACGGTTGAGTGCCTACTGGCTCGAGTTGGTCATCATCCTGCACTTCGTCCTTGCCGGTGTTTCGATGTTTGCACTTGCACGGTCGTTTCAACTCCACAGACTGCCATCGCTGTTCGCTGGTGCGGCGTACATGCTCTCGGGGTTCATGATCACGCACGCTATCCATCAACAAATAGTTACACTTGTTGCATGGTACCCGCTCATCGTCATGTTCTTCCGAAATGCCATTGTTGAGTTCCGATGGAGGTGGGTGTTCCTCTGTGCCCTTGCCCTCGGTCATTCCACGCTTGCGGGGTTTCCACAGCTCTCTCTGTATCTCTACTACTTTCTGTTCATCCTGTTTTTGTTCGAGCTTCTCTCCAGGCATCAATGGTCAGGGCTTCTCACCCGTGGTGCGCTGATGATGGCAACGCGGGCGGCAATAATGTTTGGGCTCTCCATCGCGGTCGCAATGATCCAGCTTCTCCCCACAAACGAGCTTGCAGAACTCTCCCAGCGTGCACAGATCACCTACGAGAAAGCCACCGAAGGAACTCTCGCCTGGTCACAGTTGATGACGCTGGTATTGCCGAAACTATTTGGTGAAGCAGGCGCGGGCGGCATGAACTACTGGGGACCCGGGACATATTGGTACTATTGGGAGACGTGCATTTATCTCGGAATCCTCCCCCTGCTTTTAGCGGTCGTGTCGTTGATGCTGTGGAAGAAGAACGCCTATGTGAAGTTGTTGTGGGGGATTGGAGTGTTTGCGGTGTTGTTCTCTCTCGGCAATAACTTTATTCTTCACAAACTCTTCTTTGATTACATCCCGGGATTTTCACGCTTCAGGAACCCCGCCCGTATGGGGATATGGCTCGCATTTGCGGGGTCGCTCCTTTCTGCGTTCTCCCTGCAAGAGATACTCGTTGGTGGTTGGAAGAACATCAGCCGCACGAGCATGCGCACATCGTTGCTTGTCTCGGTTGTTGCGGGCATTGTCCTTTGGTTCCTTGCGATCTCCGGAACTTTGAGTGAAACCTTCTTATTCATGAAAAATCCTCAGGCGTTCGCGTTCGTGAAGAAGGAAGCTCATCAGTCGCTTCTCTTTCTTCTTCTTTCCGGCGGAACGCTGTACAGCCTTGTCGCCCGACCGACGTGGGCGAAAGCTTCAGGGCCGGCACTCGTTGCGATCCTATTCCTCGACATGATGACCTTCGGCTCATCACAGAATACAGCGAAGCTTGACCCCGCCGATTACTTCGGAAGATCCGGGACCCTGATTTCGTTCCTGAAGAACCAGGGAGCCTCGGAGATCTTCCGGGTGAACACCCGCACTTCCCAAGGGATGGTCATGGATCGGAACCAAGGAATGGTAGACCGCATCTTTACTATGGAGGGGTACACACCTCTCGTGCTCCAGCGCGTCTACGCACCATATGGGACAGCCGATCAAACGTACGACCTTCTGAACGTCAAGTACCGGACCGTCGCCGACACGCAATCAGGGAGTCTCTCGCTCGCTCCCCATCCAACCTATCTTCCGCGAGCATTTTTCCTCTACTCGATCCATGTTGCCGACAACGAAGAGGAGTTGCTTGCATATCTAAAGAGTCCGGATTTCACTCACCGGACGATGGCAGTGATTGAGAAGAATCCGGCAATGCCCATTGTCGCTCCTGACACCACTCCCCGTTGGAAGGCACACATTAGCAGGTATGAGAACAATACCATCACCCTTGACGTGGAAACAAGCCATACCGGCATTCTGGTTCTCAGTGAGATCTTCTATCCAGGTTGGCGAGCATACGTTGACAATGCAGAGACAGAGATACTCCGAACCGATTACAATCTTCGCAGCATTGTGGTGAGGCCGGGTGGTCATGTAGTGGAATTCCGCTTTGATCCCCCATCATATCGGTATGGAAGCATGGTGACGCTCGCCTCACTTCTTATTTGCGGCACCGGGATTATCGTGCCGGTGCTTCGCTCCTGGAGATCGCGTGCCACACAGTCATCCTCCACAACGTGACATGGCAATGTACTCCATCATTGTACCGATCTATAATGAAGAGCAAACTCTTCCCGAGTTGCGCCATCGTCTGGATCAGGTCGCCGGGTCGCTTGACCAGCAGTGCGAAGTTATCTTCGTCGATGATGGGAGCAAGGACCGGTCATTCGCGCTGATGAAGGAGTTTCACCGCGAGGATGCTCGATTCAAAGCACTCCGTCTTTCCCGCAACTTTGGTCATCAAGTTGCCATCTCCGCAGGGCTGGAGCGGGCGCAAGGAGATGCAGTGATTCTCATGGACGGCGATCTTCAGGATCCACCAGAGCTGTTGCCGGCTATGGTCGCGCGCTGGAAAGAGGGGTACCAGGTCGTCTACACGATCAAGAAGAGCCGTCGGGAGAATCCGGTCAAACGTTTTGCATTCACCTCGTTCTATCGCATTCTGAATGCCATGTCGACGATCCAAATCCCTCTTGATGCTGGTAATTTCTCGTTGCTCGACCGGGAGGTGGTCCATGCGATGCGGACAATGCCCGAACGACATCGATACATCAGTGGGTTGCGTGCGTGGGTAGGATACCGGCAGATTGGCCTGGAGTATGATCGCGGTGCACGATTTGCGGGCAAGCCGCGCATGTCATTCCGGCGCCTTGTCCAGCTCGCACTCGATGGTATTCTCTCCTTCTCCAATGCACCGTTACGTGTTGCGGTCTATATTGGTTTCACGTCGGCAATTATGTCTTTCGCAGGAGGACTATACGTCGTCTACGAAAAACTCTTCACCGACAAGGCTATTCTTGGGTGGACGTCCACGATTGTCTCGATTACGTTTCTTGGCGGGCTCATCCTCATGACGCTCGGCATCATCGGCGAGTACGTGGGGAGGATCTATGATGAGGTGAAACAACGGCCGCTCTATCTTATTGGCGATGCGGTCGGCTTTGAATCGCCGGAGAAGACACACCGATGAGGGTAATCATCGTCGGAACTGCCTACCCACTCCGTGGCGGCATTGCGCATTACAACGCGCTGCTGTATCAGGAACTCCGGACGAAGCATGACGTTCAGATCATCACCTTCAAGCGCCAGTATCCTGCGTTTCTTTTCCCGGGCACAACCCAAGTAGAAACCGAAGGCGAAATGCTCAGGGTCCCGAGTGAGCCACTGATGGACTCCATTAATCCTCTGAACTGGGTTGCAGTTGGCCGCACCATTCGGGGACGCAGGCCCGACGTGTTGATCTTCAAATACTGGCTCCCTTTCTTCGGACCGTGTTTCGGTACGATTGCGCGAGTGGCAAAGCGTGACACTACGAAGGTGTTGTTCATTTGCGATAACGTGATCCCTCATGAACATCGGCCCGGGGACGCTGCATTCACATGGTATGCGTTCGGCCCTGTAGACGGCTTTATCACTCAGTCGGAAACAGTGCAGCGAGATCTGCTGAGATTCTGGCCAAAGGCAAAATTCAGGAACGTGCCTCACCCGGTTTATAACATCTTCGGAGCGTTGAAGGAAAAAGTCGCCGCGCGTGCAGCCCTCGGGATCACCGCACCGCGGATCATTCTCTTCTTTGGCTACATACGGAGGTATAAGGGTCTGCATGTCCTGCTGGATGCAATGGCTGCGCTTGATTCCTCGCTGAACATCCATCTCCTCGTTGTGGGTGAGTTTTATGACGACAAGGAGAAGTACCAAGAACAGATTGCGGCCCTCGGGATCACCGATCGGGTGACTATCCGGTCCGAATATGTGTCCAATGAAAGTGTCGGCGGGTATTTTTCCGCCGCTGATGTTGTGGTGTTACCGTACATCTCGGCAACGCAAAGCGGTATTGCGCAGATTGCATACAACTTCGACAAGCCGGTCATTGCCACAGCCGTGGGGGGACTTGCGGAAGTTGTGGTTGACAATGTCACCGGCTTTCTTGTTCCCCCCGAGGAACCACAAGCTCTGGCTCGGGCAATCTCCCGGTTCTTCATTGAAGGGAAGGAAAACGTGTTTGCTGCCAATGTCCGCGAAGAGAAAAAGAAGTATACCTGGTCGGCACTGGTGAGTGCGCTGGAGGAGCTGGCCACTGCATGAGTGATGCATGCCCTCTATGCGACGAAACGGCGGCTGCCTTCATGTGCGCGAAAAATGGATTCGACATTGTGCGATGCACTGGATGCGGATTGGTCCGCGTGCACCCACTCCCTTCATCTGAAACGCTTTCTGCTTATTATAAAGCAGGGTACAACCAGTTCGTCTATTCCTTTGCTACCCCCAGTTCAGATCCGCCTTTGAGAAAGTCGCCGGAACTGAAGGTTCTGGAGAAGTATTGCCAAACCGGAACGCTGCTGGATGTGGGTGCCGCCCATGGTCATTTCATGGTCAATGCGCAGCGCCACGGCTGGAAGGTCACCGGTGTAGAGCCGCAGGACGAGGCACGGACTGATGCGCAATCACGTTTTCATCTGGCCATCTTTGAGTCGCTGTCAGAGACGAGGGACCACGATGCTGATGCGGTAACAATGTGGCATGTGATTGAACACATCGCGTCACCATTGGATTTCCTGAGGAATGCCCGTTCAAAACTCAAAGTGGGGGGCGCCCTGGCGCTCGCCACGCCGAATGTTGACAGCCTCGTTGCCCGGGCAACTGGCGAAAGCTGGGGCTGGCTCTCACCGCCGGACCACGTTTACCTTTACTCTCCCAAGACGCTCCCACGTCTCCTTGAACAGGCAGGGTTCGACGTGTTACATGTGGAAACCCGCCAGGGTGAGAGCCGGAACTTCCTGATTCTAATGCTGCAAGCCCTCGCCTACCGGCTGGGGCTGTTCAGCCGGATGAAGCGGTCGGTACAAAGGGCGGCTGAACAAGTTCACACGACAGATTCCCTGACAAGCAAACTGAATTTCTTCTATGTTACCGAGAAGGTAACCGACGTACTTTCCTATGCGCTCTATCCGGTGCTCATCATTCTTTATAGGAAGGGACTTGGTGATGAAGTGCTGGCCGTTGCGCGACGGAAGGAGAACGTATGAGCGAGAACCACACAAAGAAATACTGGCAATACGAGTACGACGTTTCAGCTTTGTACATGGCGCCATTGTTCGAAGGATGGGGTGTGCAATTGCAGGGCACGGACATCCTCGATATCGGGTGCGGTGAAGGTGGCGGGGTGTGCGCTCTCTACGACAAAGGTGCACGGTGCGTCGGTTTTGATGTCGACAAACACCGCGTCCAGGCTGCCGATCAGCTCAAAGGCGAACGACGCATTTCGATTTCACTTGGCAACCTGTATAACACTCGACTCCCTTATGCCGGAACCCGGTATGATCTGGTCGTTCTCCACGATGTGTTCGAACATTTGGACCACAAACTTCAAATGATCGCAAAGCTGAGGGGGTATATGAAGCCGGGTGGTCACATGCTCATCACATTCCCTCCCTATTATTCCGCCTATGGAGCGCACCAGCAGCATCTCCACGCCGCGTTTGCGAAGCTCCCCTTCTTCCATTTGATTCCTTTTTCTCTTTCGTTTATACTGCCGCGATTGAAGGGAGAGTCACCCGCCGTTGTGGAGGAGGTTCAGAAACTCGGTCGATTGAAAATGGGCATGCGGAAGTTCGAACAGATTGCAGCGCAGGGAGGACTCATTGTACACCACAAGCAGGCGTACTTCATCAGTCCGAACCACATCCGGTTCGGGCTCAAGCCAATACCGGCCGGACCCGTGGCCGAGATCCCGGTGATCGGTGAGGTGCTCTGCACCGGCGTTGTATACCTGCTCACCCAGGCGTGAGACAGACCATGACCGCCGAGCCGCTGGTCTTCATTGTCATTGTGAATTGGAATGGGAGAGAGATTACGCTCGACTGTCTTCGCTCGTTGCAGGGAATTACCTACCCCAACACGAAGACCATCGTGGTTGACAATGCCTCGTCGGATGGGTCGGTGGAGGCGATCCGCGCGGAGTTTCCCGATGTAGCAATCCTGGGCATGACAAAGAACCTCCGTTTCGCAGGTGGCAACAACGCCGGGATCGCATACAGTCTCGATCAAGGAGCGGACATGGTGCTTCTCTTGAACAACGACACAACAGTGCATCCAGAGTTTCTCGGTCGCATGGTGGCCCGTCTTCTCTCGGCTCCTGATGTCGGCATGGTTGCACCAAAGATCTATTACCACGATGACCCGCGGCGCATTTGGTTTGCAGGCGGTGAGCTCTCCATGTGGACGGGAACGATGAAACACACGGGCATCCGTGAGGTGGACAACGGACAACATGATGCGAGCAAAGAGATTGACTACACAACGGGCTGCTGTATTCTCACAACCAGAGAGGTTGTGGACAAGGCAGGGGTGCTGGACGAGGCATTCTTCATGTACACGGAAGATGCAGACTGGTCAATGCGCGTGCGACGGGCAGGTTACACTATTTTGTATGAGCCCAACGCACTTATCTGGCACAAGCTCTCGGTTACGAGCGGGGGACATTTGTCCTTCTTTAAAATGAAGAACAAATTCATGAGCAACCTTCGTTTCTTCTTCCGCTACGCGACATTGCCCCAAAAGTTCGTCTTCCCCTGGATGAACCTCCTGGTGAACGGATGGGCAACAGGAAAATATCTTCTGACAATGCGACGATAACGATGGAATTCGGAAAACACCTCGACAAAGGAATCTGGGGACTGGCAGATAAGACTCTCCCTGTGGTGTACGGGCTTGCCTATGTTTTACTGGTTATCCGGGCTTTGCCGGAGGAAGAGTTTGGCAACTTCGTGCTGGTGCAGGAGATTTTTCTAATCATTACGGGTCTCGCAACAGCGCTCGCACTACAACCGTTGTTGAAATTTGTCGCGGAAGAGAATGCCGACATACGCAGTTGGAACAGTGCGGCGGTTGCGGTAACAGTTGTTTTCTATACAGCCTGTTCTGTGCTGATAGTGATATTTCGCGTGCCAATGAGCGAGAGTTTGAAATCCCCATCACTCGCTCCTCTGCTTATGTACCTTCCGGCAATGTTCGCTGCAGCATTCGTCCGGAATTTCACACTTATTCTGCTGCAATCGCGTTTTATGATAAGGGAAATCTTCTGGACCGACGCATTTCACTTTCTTGGGGTTCCATTGCTCATCTGGATATACTCGCGTATGCACATTTTTGATTCTGCGTACGACCTGATCATGATCAATATTATGTCATTGACTGTGTCGTCCCTGGTTGGGCTCTTCCTTTCGCGGTCGCTGATTGGAATGCGACTCATTCCGGGGATTCGTGAGGTCAGAAAGATGTGGGACTATGGTAAATGGGCATTCGGTGGCACAGTCAGCGGGTTGGCAGTCTCAAAGGCCGATACGTTTATTCTCGCTGCGTTCACTGGTCCGATCATGGTTGCAGTGTATAGTTCTGTCAAGGTCTTTGTGCGCGTGTACGAGATGCTCACGCAGGTGATACAAATGTTCGTCATGCCTGCCGCATCCAGGCTTTCAGCCAAAGGGGATTATGCATCATTGAAAGTGATGGTGGAGAAGGCGATATTGTTTTCGACCATTGGGATTGTTCCGGTGTTTCTTGCGTTTCTCATCCTCCCTTCGTCATTGGTCGCCATTTTGTACAAAGGAAGATATATGGAGGCGATCCCGATCTTGCAGGTGTTTGCCGTCGCATCTCTCGCGGTCCCCCTCTCTGCCGTTGCCGGGAACGTGTTGATGGGGCTCGGGCACGCAAGAACAGTCTTCGTTGTGGGGGTGCTAATGTTCCTTGTGTCCATAGTTGCCTACCTTGCCTTTATTCCGGTGTTGGCGGGCACGGGAGCAGCTGTCGGGTATGTCATCACCAGCTATGCCTCGGCATTTCTTGCCGGTTGGTTCCTCAAGAAGCATGTACCAATTACGGCAAGAGCCGTATTGGGCCGGGCAAATGATATCGTCGTATTTGTGAAAAACCGGTTGGGGGCTTGACATGCCAAGCATGCTTACGCGGCTGCGCCGGTTGAAAAAACGATTCGATCAAATCAACGAGATTGCAGCCGCTGTTGATGAACTGCGAAAGGCCATTGGACATCTTGAAGCTCGCCTGACTCGACAAGAACTTGCGGTCCCTCCTTCGCTACACGATTACGAGTTCAAGGTCTATTCACAGTGGGGAGAAGACGGGATCATCCAATATTTGATCAACTCAATTGAAATCTCGAACAAGGTCTTTGTCGAATTCGGCGTGCAGGACTATCGAGAAGCAAACACACGATTTCTGCTGCAATGCAACAACTGGTCCGGACTTGTGATGGACTCCTCCCCCGAATTCATTCAACGTATTAGAAGTGAGCCCCTCTATTTTCGCCATAACCTTCGCGCAATCTGTGCGTTCATCGATCGGGACAATATTAATCAGTTGCTAAAGGACAATGGCATTACCGGTGATATCGGGCTGCTCTCCATTGATATTGACGGAATGGACTACTGGATTTGGGAGGCAATCTCTAGCATTCATCCGCGTATTGTTGTGTGTGAATACGACAGTTTGATGGGGAGCCAGCGCGCAGTCGTCACCCCTTACGACGGGTCGTTTGACAGGCTGAAGGCCCACTATTCGTTTCTTTATGGCGGCGCTTCGATCGCGGCCATTGATATGCTTGCGCGAAGGAAGGGTTATTCACTGGTTGGATCAAACAGCAACGGCGTGAATGCGTTCTTTGTGCGGAATGATCTTGTCGGCACCATGAACGTGCTGACGCCACAACAGGCCTATGTCAGGGGGCAATTCAGAAACTCCCGTGACCAGGAAGGGAATATGACGTATCTCGGTTTTGACGATGCGGTGCGGCTGATCGCCGACATGCCTCTTCTCGATGTCGAGAAAGATACGCTCATAAAGGTCCGCGACGTTCATAACCTCTGAGCAGGAAGACGACCGTGGCGGAAACGTTGGGCTCGCTGTGCGACAAGCTGACAATCGTCAAGCTCAAGCAGTGGCATTCAGAGAATCCGGAGAGGCTGCAAAGCCTCGCGACACAGGAGCGGCAACTTGAGGAAGAGATTTCCGAGTACGTTGCGGCGGTGGTGTCCGGTCAGATACCCCTGGAACGACTGACGTTTGCGGCAACCAAAGTGTACAAGAAGGACGGAAACGCAACAGCCGATGTACGGGGAACAATTGGACAATTGTTTTCCCGGCTTGCGGAGGTGAATTGCCGGTTGTGGCATGAGCAGGAGAAAGTGTATGAATTCGAGAAGATCCCCGTAACCCAAAAAGATAGCGTCGTAAAACAGTTGGCTCTTCTGAACCTCGAGCGCACAATGTGCATCGATGAACTGGACAAGACCTTTCGTGATCATGTTGCAGCATTGGCAGGTTCTCATCCGTAGCACATCGACTAACCACTCTTACAGAGGATTGTACCATGCATCTCGTTCATCGAAAAAGCTGCCGTGTGTGCGGGTCGACAGCACTGACGAAAGTAATAGACCTGGGTGAGCAGTTCCTGCAGGGGTCATTTGTAAAACCGGGCAAAGAGCAACCGCCAACCCGGAGAATTCCCACCATCCTTGTCCGCTGTAATCCCATGCTTGATGAGAATTCGTGCGGATTGCTACAGATGGAAAGCACCGTCCCTCCTGAGGTTCTCTACTCTGCCTACTGGTACCGATCCGGCACGAATCAGACGATGCGTTCGCACTTACGCGGCATCGCTGAAGCGGCGGCGGCCATGTTTCACAAGTCTTCTGCGAAGGTTCTCGACATTGGATGCAACGATGGGACGTTGCTCACGTGTTATCCAAGTGACTACATCAAGTTCGGGATAGATCCATCGGATGTTGCTCAGGAGGTGGGTGACGATATTCGGGTCATTCAAGACATCTTTCCCTCGAAAGAACTTGTGAACGCCATGCAGGGGAAACGATTCGATATCATCACCTCCATAGCAATGTTTTACGACCTGGAGAATCCGGTTGGCTTCACGCAAAGCATCAAAGCGATGCTCGCGCCGGAAGGCGTTTGGATCTTTGAAATGTCCTACATGCCATCGATGCTCAGGATGAACTCGTATGACACGATTTGCCATGAACACCTTGAGTATTACAGTCTGGCCGTACTCGAGAAGGTACTGCGCATGGCGGACATGAAGATCGTCAATGCCGAATTGAACAACATCAATGGTGGAAGCATTCGTTGCTACGCGACCCATAGCGAGAATTTTCTTTTCAAGAAGGAAGAATACACCCAACGCATCAATGAGCTGCGCCAATCGGAATTTGATATGGAGCTTGATACGGACAAACCGTATAAGAACTTTCAGGACCATATCAACATTCACCGGGAAGAATTGACCGCCCTCTTGAGGAAACTGAAGAAAGAAGGCAAACGAATCCACGTCTATGGAGCCTCCACCAAGGGAAACACGATCCTCCAATGGTGCGGCATCGATAACCGCATCGTGGACGCAGCTGCCGACAGAAACCCCGACAAGCATGGCGCCTACACCCTTGGGACCGAGATTCCGATTATCAGCGAGGACCAATCGCGTGCAATGAAACCGGACTATTACCTCGTGCTGCCGTGGCATTTTAAGGAGGAGTTTCTCGAACGAGAAAGAGCCGTGCTGCAGGCTGGAATAAAGATGATCTTTCCGTTACCGGAAATTGAAATCGTAGGTCAATAGGGAAGCCCGCGGTGGATTCAAACCAGCTTCTGGCAAGCATAAGGGAGCAAGAACATTTATGATTAGCTCATGTGAGGTACGGTGGGTGGCAAGAGCATCCTGATTATTTTCCCTTATCCACATCTTGCATACTCCCCCACAACGATAAACCTGTGCAAGCTGCTGAAGGGGCGTGGCAACAAGGTCACAGTGGTTTACGGGTTCGAGAAATTCTGGAGGGAGCAGGCAACGCGTCTAGATGGTATTACACTTAAGGACATTTCATATTCGAAAAGAACTATTCGCGTTGCCAAACATGTTAATAAACTTGTTTGGAAGCCAATTGCCAAGGTTCTCCAGAGGCTGTCGATCCTTCCTGTTTATAATCAGCTTTCTCTCAGAGAACTGTTGTTCTCCCGCATTATCAAGAAGGCTCTGCGTACAAAGTTTGATGACTTAATCGCAGTGGATAGCCTCCCCTTGTACTGGGCACAGCAAGCTCAACGCGACTGCCATTTTGTTTCTCTCGAAGTCGATGATGGCCTTCAACTCATCGGCTCTCTTGACACAACGAGAATCAAATCTGTTCTGATTCAAAGCGAGGAGAGGTTCCAAAGGCTGTTTGGGAACGCAGAACTCAGACGATTCTTTGTCCAGAACGCACCAAACTTCATTGAGCCAACAACACGAACGAGGGCATCGACGAGCCTCATCTACAATGGGACGGCATGGACTCCGTTTGGTTCATTGGACATTATTGAGTTTGTGAAGAGATATCCTGAGTACAGAGTTCATTTCAAAGGCAACGTCCATGAACATCTATGGGCTCTTGTGCAATCTCGATACAAAGACTTGATCGACTCGGGGACATTGAGTTTTTCAGAAATGTACCTGGACGATAGTGATCTAAGAGCATATCTTGCCGACTATAGCATTGGATTCTGCTTCTACGATTTCAATCACCCCGCTATCGCTCAACGGCGTTTCAATTATGAAACTGCCCCATCGGGTAAGGTGTTTCTGTATCTTTCTGTTGGAATGCCCGTCGTCGCAACGCGTATTAGGGGGTTTAGATTTATTGAGGAAAGACAAGCGGGTGTTCTGCTTGACGACCATAGACCCGAAACAATCAAGAAAGCGGTCGACACAATCTTGAGCGACTACAACAATTATAGCAACAACGCTCTTGCTACGGGCCGCATGTTCTCCTTTGATGAATCAGCCAAGCCGTTTGTCGATTTCATCAGTCAGTAAGGGGGAACCTTCTGTATATGTTTCGCTAACCAAGGAGTACCATCATTGAAGAAAGCACTGGTCACAGGAGTCACCGGACAAGACGGATCATATCTCACAGAGCTGCTGTTGGAAAAGGGGTACGAAGTGCATGGCATCATTCGCCGCAGCAGCTCATTCAACAGAGGGAGAATAGATCATTTGTATATTGCCGACCAGAATCTGATGAACAAGAAGTTCTTTCTCCATTACGGCGATGTAACTGATACCAGCAACCTCAATCGCTTGCTGGAGAAGATCGAGCCGGAGGAAATCTACAACCTTGCCGCACAGAGTCATGTCAAGGTTTCATTTGACATTCCGGAGTACACGGCGCAAGTAGATGCCATCGGTACCTTGCGGTTCCTGGACGCGATCCGTGAAACCGGTGTCAGCACAAGATTCTATCAGGCATCAACGAGCGAACTGTTCGGCAAAGTGCGGCAAGTGCCACAGAATGAACAGACACCGTTCTACCCCCGGAGTCCGTACGGGGTGGCCAAGCTCTATGGATTCTGGATTGTGGTCAACTATCGTGAAGCGTACAACCTCTTTGCGTGTAATGGCATTCTGTTCAATCACGAATCGCCCAGAAGAGGTGAGGCGTTTGTGACA
>Ga0209640_10000239_pt1 | contig 40896 bp, 54 predicted proteins | sample RifCSP10_1_FD_184018 | JGI IMG/M metagenome (GOLD analysis project Ga0209640, IMG submission 184018) | Soil microbial communities from Rifle, Colorado - Rifle CSP2_sed 10_1 (SPAdes) (version 2) | ecosystem: Environmental > Terrestrial > Deep subsurface > Rock core/Sediment | place: Rifle... | reverse complement strand
ATAGAACCGGCTTTGGCCTCTTTTGTCCCAAACTTCGAAATATTCACCGACATCTTGATCGAAATCTGAGACAACCGATCTGGAATCCTGTTGTGGTCTCTGGAACAAAACGCCCTTAGAAGAGGTAAACGATCTCTTTTTAGACTGGACAAATTCACGGTTCTCGTTGAAAAGAGTATTGTTACGAATATCTTCAATGGGCTGGACATATCTTTGAATAAGATATGGCATGTCCTCAATATAATGATACCCTTCCGGCACAAACATATCGAAAGCAGACACCCAACAGGAATAAACGCTTTCCGACTGGACTTTCTCAGACATTTCGATCACTTTGCCCTGTTTTGTCTGCCTAGAAAGGTCTTTTTCCTGTTCCAGAAGGGCGGTATTGAGGTTTTCAAAGCTCATTTCCTGATTTTGTTCCGTTTCCACTGCTCCGAATTGAGCTTGAAATCCAATTTTCATCCAGCCGATTGAGTAGCAGATGGCATCCAAAACTGATTTTCGGTCTTCAGATTTTTGATCCTGATCTTCCCAAAGATGATTTTCCGTATCGGACATGGCCTGAGCGAATCGGATCATGTCAAGAGAAGCATGTCGTTGTTTCGCTTTGATATTGATTTTAGGGTATCTAAACACAACAGCCGGAAGGTGGGTGTCAATATAGGCGGTCGCAAGATTCGTGAAATGCCCGCCACGCGCCATGTAAAAAGGGTCATTGGCAAACCTGGCCCCGGTAGCAAGGTCGCGACTTCGATTCCAGAAATCATGCTGCTTTTTCTGGTATTCCTCGGCGCGACGGATACGCGCCATCCAGACTCTTACGTCTGATTCAATGGTTTGATCTGTGATTGATTTCGCGCCCCCAATATACCCGTATATATCCCAATACACTTAAAAAGTCAAGGGCATGAAGATGTGAATTGGTGTCCGGCTACAATTCAATGCCCATTTTAGCTTGCCAGAAGCGAGTCCTGTCCTCTTTAGACCGGAACGAAACTTTCTTCTCTCGTCTGAGCATATTATGGATATCGCGGTAGGTGGTTTTATCCGACTTAGTTTCTTTCTTCACAGAATAGCCCATAGCCAGCATGATGTCCGGGTCAAGAAGCTGGCTTTGGCAGTCGAGGATATCGTCATGTTCCGAAAATGGAAAAGTATAAGCCTCATACCGTGCTTCCTCGGTCAGATTATGGACCTTGCCGTCATGGAGGGCGGTATAGAAAATCTGGTTTTTCCAGTACCAGGAGGAATTCGAATATGGGGCAATCAGCCTTCGGATTCGGTCAGCCTTTGAATGTTTCGGACTTTTTATCTCATAGATGATTCTTTCGCATTTGTTTTCTCTCATTGCTTCTCTGAGATAAACAGCGTCCGTTTCTTGGAACCCGACCGTCTCGTACAAGATGCCGATGATATTGGGATACGCCTTAAGGAACCTAATAACCGCATGAATCCTTTCCGTGACGTTGAGTTTGTCCCTGATTCCGTCTGTGGTGTATTTAATTTTCTTGCCGTCTATCTGAGTATAAAGAATGACCGTGTAATCCGATTTCTTTCTTTTGGAGGTGGCCGGGTCGATTTTGAGATAAGCGACAGTTCCTTCCAACGCAACAGGTTCATGCCAAACTCTGAACCAATCCGGTTTAAATTCCTGGTTGGATGGGTTAACTGGCTTCAAAAGATATTGTGTATTGACTGTATAAGGGTCCATTGTGGGAGAACTTTTGATTCTCTCAAACCCTTCTTCATTCAGGATTTCAGGTATTTGGTAAATGCCGGCCTCGTCATGAACAGGCAATTTGAAAACGCTTTGCGCTCCTTCCCTCCAATAGCCGTGATCCATTTTCTTTACTTCATCCGTCTGCAATTTCTGGTACAAATCCGCGTAGTGATACGGAGTCCCGATTCTATCCACAAACCCGACGGCAGGCCGGTTAAAAAGCTGCTGCATGGAAGCATCCCCAAGAATGGACGAATTGATCTGTTCTTCATTGGTAACGCTCAGTTCGGTTACAAGGTCGTCTCTTTTATGCAAGTCGTAGTGCATGCCCGTTTTCATGGTATCTACGCCCATCGTATCAATGGTCGGCTCCTGCACCTGCAAAGTCTGACTGCGATTAGGGAGAGTGACTTGTTCGGTAGTGCCCCACTCCACTTTCCCGCCAGGCCCTCTTTTCGGGCAATATTCGGGATATAGCTGTCTAAAAAGGGCGTTGAAGATGAACTGGTTCTTAATTTCTCTCAGGATCGCTTCCGCGTTCCCAAGTTTGTTATGGGCGATCAGGATTCGGATATCAGGATAGATGAGCATGGCCTGGATAGTATGCGCTTTCGAGATGATGGTCGTTTTGAACGCGCCTCGGAACATGAGCCACAATCTTTGATAGATCGGATTCTCTTTGAAGGCTTGCATATCGGCCCTCAATTTCGTGATTCTCGGCGTTTTAAAAACGGATTCCGAGCATGGGTGAACCATTACTCTTTTCTGAGAAGATTGGGAAGAGGCTTTCTTCCACCAGATGATATTTTGGGCTGCGACAAGATCACAGATGAGTCTGTGTTTTTCGTTTAGGTCTTTATATCCAAGAACATATTTCGTCAGATAGAAAAGGTCCAATGCGGCGGTCAGTCTCAGAATCTGGAATTTCTGTTTGAGTTCTCCGCAACCGCAGGCATACAGACTTTTTTTGGTGCTAACTTTCTCGAAATGGACTTCCGCAGGGAAAGATTGTGAGCGAAGCTCGTGTGAGCGAAGCTCGTGTGAGCGAAGCTCGAATGACTCTAGCGGGGACTCTTCTGATTTGGGTTGAGGAACTTCCTCTTGAAATGGTTCATTACTCATTTCTTATGGCGCAGGAAATTCATCAGGCCACCCGGCGTAAGACCACCCGGTTTAGCTATATCAATCCGTTTTTGAGATTTGAAGGTAATGTCTTTGACAAGCATCTCGATCAGAGTCGAAATCAAAGACAAAATCGCCAGCGGAGGAAGAGGGCTATTGAGAGAAATCTTTCCGATCCCGTTCGAGTCCGGCGCCGAGCGGGAAACGACAAGAAGAACTTCTGATTGATGAGCTTCGCTCAGGGGAGGCTGGTTAGGCGGTTGCACAGGGATCGAATCTGTCAACATCAATGAACTCCGTTCAAAGGATGTTCCGGCGGTCTAGGCGGTTTAGGTTTCTTCATTTTCCTTTTGATCCTGCATATCTGGCTCTCACGGAGGAGAGGGCTTTTGCTCTTGTCTTGCTAGTACCAACCACCTTTCCTGCTTTTGAGCTGCGCTCCTTGGTAATCTTGTAAGGTCTCTTCCCTTTTGCCATCTTTACCTTCCAATGAGCTTCGCTCAAAGTCATAATACTCCTTCTTAACCCTCTTTGTGATCGGAATCCCGCCTCTGGTCAAAGCGTAGAAGTTTCCATACGCCACGATATTACCCTCTTCATCCTTCCTACATCCCTGAAAATATCTCACAAAGGCGATCCCAAGCACATGACCAGGATATTTGCCGCACGCCCACACCCTCCCTTGATATTTCGGCATCAGAATCCAGATATACCCGGAACCGCATTTGGGGCATTCATTTGTCAATTCCATTTCTTGAGAAGTATCTTTTGTCAACACTATGTTTGTCAACACTTAATTCCATTTCTTAATTCCATCGATGATCTTTGACAAATACAATCAAAAAGTCAAGTTCCGTGACACAGCCTTCAAGGTCTTCAAGAGAGAGGCAGAGGATGGATTTTGGGAGGCCGCCGCTACAAGGAAGGGACTCCATAAAAGAAAATCCGCCGCTAGAGAAAGAACGAGACCCTACCTCCCTCTTACCTATGTGCTTACCCCTGTGCTTACCCCTCTTCTTCATCCCTTCCCTCCGCTAACCGCCCTACAAGCCTCTTCCTGCCTGTTCTGTATTACATCCCATTCTATCTGAATTTCTACAAACCTTCATAGAATTTCTACAAAATTGGAGGGATGGGAGGGACTCTAATAATAATAGTACCCCTCCCCCACTCCGGTTCCCTTACCCTTTACTAATGATTAACTTACAGCTCGAAAGGCCTTGTATTCCATGAGGCTATTGATAGGCTTCTAGTTAACATAACACATCTTATAGAACAGAAGAGGAAGGACTGTTGAGATAGGTTAAGGCGTCTTTAGCGTAAATGTCTTCATCTTCTCTGGTTGGAGAATCCTGTAAATGCTTCAGGGAAAGCTCTGCTGCCTTCAGACTAGGGGCAGGATCGTGAGAATTTAACCAGTGTTTTATCCTTGGAGCAATGTCGTAAAGTGTTGGCATTAAAGCAGTGGCCTGTCTTATGGCTATACCTAACCCGACTGAAGCCAAAATGCCTTTAGTCTGTGCTTCTGCGGTAGACTGAGCATATCCTGCATTTAGGATAGCTTTTTTAGTTGTCATAGTATTCGGGTTTAGCAGGTTTTTAGCTAATAGTGATTGTCTCTTAGTCGGTTGGGTCTTAACTTGTTTTCTCAAAGATACCTTACGGCTCGCAACGTCTTTGCCTGTTAGCGTTTCCGCGATAGAGGCGGGATTGACTTTATTTTTGTTGTCAACGGCTTCGACATACTTTCGCGGTTTTCTTCCCGGCTCCGGAATAGATAACCCTCCCTCAATTTGCGGCTCGATCTGTGGTGCCTGTCTCTCCTCTTTCATGCCTTCCATTATATCATAAATACCTTGAGAATATTACTTGACAAAATAGATTGACTAATGTAGTCTTGTATTGGTTGACAAACCAAAAGGAGAGATCATGGAACAAACAACCTTAAGAACTGCGACAGAAACCCTTATAAACAATGGTCTTAATTGGCGCGTTGTAAGCTCACCTATATACGATAACAACGGTAGGGAACTTGAGGGATTCAAAGCTATTCAGCGTGAAGATTCTGGTCTTACCTTCCAATAGGGAATTTTCATCTTTGGTAGGTTCTGGCGCCGCTTTAAGACAAAGAGCTTTCGAGCTTCTTTCACGGTGAGGACAGGGCGAAAGCCCTGTAAACCACAAGGCCGGTTCCAAGTCCGGCACAACACGGGAGAAAACTAAAATGAAAACCTTTACGCGGGTCCTAAATGAGGCTCGCGAATTTGAACAGCCGATAATTCGAGCTGTCTACCGACGCCTCGGCAGTGACAACGTACAGGCTGTTTACACTCGCGGCATAGAGACAGGGTTCCCAGGATTTTTTTACTACCCTGATACCAGTAAATTTTTCCGAAAATACCGATCTGCAATTTGTCAAATGGCAGAAAATCTGGCTTACGGACGTGGAGAGGATATGTTGACGATGATAAAGAGCTGGGGTTGTCTTGAAGGCCGCCTCAGCGACGATTTTAGCGAAACGGACATAGGCCAGGTAATTTTCGGCAAATGGGACAATCTAGACAACATCAAATTTCCAAGGATAAGCAATGCCATGGCCTGGTTTGCAGCAGGAGAAATTTGCCGGAGGTTCGAAGGATGAGATTTTTAGAAGAAGCCGAGCGCTGAAATTCGGAGCACTCTAAGCGCATGCGGATTCCGCTGGAACACAAAGCGCAAGGCATGGCAACACAATTGCGGTTATCCGACAATTCACAACCGTAACATTGACCCACGGGACAAGTACGGAATGGTGTCATTAACAACGGAAGTGATTGCATGAACAAATTACCGCAAAAAAGGGTGAAAACAATTCGAGAGAATCTTGCAGAAATACGGAACCTTGAAAACGTCCTATTGAATACAGACAAAGTCGCCGCTTTTGGTTATAAGGAGCCGTACCTCACTGTAGAATTTCTATTTGATATTGATGGAGTTTCAGGGATGCGTCTAGATGTTAGGCAAGGCAAAATTAATGCGTTAAGGCAAGCCGTTAACAGGCTGAAGATGATTGACGACAGCGTCTTTAAAAAAGGAGTCCTGGCATGAGAAAATTACCGCAAATCAACGGCTGGACAATTGACGTGAGACTAAATGAAATCCGACGGGTTACTTCTGAGGGCATCGAATTTGTGCCGTTTGAATCACCGAAGGCAACGCCAATTCTTGAGGCTTGGCTGGCGTGCGAGAGCGTCAAAACAATATTGGAGGAAAAATGAAAAACAAATCAACGCATACGCCTGGGCCTTGGCTAGCTAGTGCGTCCTCTGTAAAAGATACCAAACAAAATACAATTTGTCATATTGCGCCGTTAGTGGGGCATGATGTTTGTGGCGATAGAGAAATTAGTAACGCGCGTATCATAGCTGCCGCGCCTGAATTGCTGGAAGCGTTGAAATTATTGAAAGCGGAATTATATGAACACCACCTACTAGACGCTAGAAAGAGATTTAATCTTTGTGCTGCCGATGCACAAGCCGCAAGTGCAATCGCCAAAGCGCAAGGCAAGTAACCACTAAAACACAGGAGGATGAAAATGAAAACGTTAAATCAGGTATTGGGCGAGGCTCAAGAATTTGAAAAGCCTTTAATCCGAGCTGTCTATCGGCGCATAGGCAGGGACTTCATCCAGGATGTTTGCAATAACGGCATTAGCGGCGGTTTTAGCGGATTTACTTACTACACTGACACCAGTAATTTTTTCCGAAAACACCGAGCTGCAATTTGTCAAATGGCAAAAAATCTGGCTGAAGAAGTTGGAGTGGAGATGTTAGTTATGATAAAAGATTTTCGATGCCTTAGCGGAGTTTTTAGCGAAACGGACATAGGCCAGGTAATTTTCGGCAAATGGGACAACCTAGACAACATCAAATTTCCAAGGATAAGCAATGCCATGGCCTGGTTAGCGGCAGAAGAAATTTGCTGCAGGTTCGAAGGGTGATGCGTTTAGGGGCATGTTTGGCTATGGCGGTGTGCAGTTTAGCGGTTACGGCTTATGCCGGCGAATTGGATGTTGTGATCAGAGTACCAGCCACAATAGCCCTGGAAGCCTCTGGAGAGGGTGTAGTAGGCATGGAAGCCGTTGCATGGGTGATTCTGAATAGAGCGCGAGATCATGGCACTACGCCGGAATTTGAGGTCCTGCGCCCCTATCAGTTTTCCTGCTGGAATAAAGACGCTAAAACGGCATCTTGGAGGACCTCCCGCATGTCAATGCCTAGTTGGGCTTCAGAACTAAAGAACTCGAGCCTAGTATGGCAAAGAATCGTAAATTCGCCTATCCAGGCGGATATAACCGAAGGCGCCACTCATTATCACGCCGCCACAATGAAAAAGTATCCCTATTGGGCAGATTCCATGGAAAAAACTGTAACAATAGGCCGCCATGTGTTTTATCGAAAAATCACAAATCCTGTAACCTGCAAAGTAGTAGATGTGTTACCCATACACACGGGGATGAACCGAGCTTGACTAATAGCTTGACATTTTAGGTTGAGAAATGTATATTACTAATGTGTGCACATAGGAGCCTGAAAAATGGATATCTTAGTTCCTGCCCTTGTTTTCTTGCTGGCGCTTGGCTTCCTGATGGTGTTTTGGCTCCCGATCTTGGTTGTCGGCGCCGTCGGATTCCTGGCTTACTGTCTCAAGACTGATCCGGAAACTACGTCAAATTTTATAGGTTGGTGGCTTGCCATTGGACTTGTGTTTTATGGCTTACAGAAACTAAACGGCTGGATAGAAGCCCGATTCAATAAGAACAAGACTTGGAGGAATGAAATTGAATAAAAAACAAGTCTACCCGCCAAACTGCGATCATTGCTCTTTACCGGCGGATGTGGCTTGGGAACCAAGAAGCCCGGACAAGTTTATTGTTTGCGCTTGCTTTATCTGTTGGGCCAAGAAAGGCGCAAAAGAATGCGTGATCTTAAAACCGATGTTGAAGGAGGCCGGAAATGGGAAGCCTAAACCAATCTGAATTAGCCCTCAAGCGGCAAGTGGGAGTGCTGCAGTTCAGAATCGGAGGGACAACATGCGTCAATGAATGCGCGACATGGGCCGTTAAATATGAAGATTTTTGCGATGTTTGCAGGGACGAAATCGACAGAGACCTAGACACCTGGGAGAGGGAGCGGCGAAATGGATGATTGGGACGGGTTAAGAAAGGCAATGGGATTTAAAAATCAAAGCAACGGGACAGGAAAATACCTCAAGTGGGTGCCTGTTTATGAACAAGACGGCAGGCCGCGACTTGTCAAAAAGGACGCTTGGGATTCGGAACAAAACGAGAGAGTGCTGTGTTGGCTCCAAACATATGAGCCGATTATGGGCGTCTATCAGGGTTATGAGACAGGCAGCGGCAAATACGGCATTCAAGCGAATTTCAAAATCACTGTAGACAGCAAGCCGATGATCCTTTCTTCAACGTCGAAACCGCTTTTGTTTGCCCTTTGTAATGCGCGACCAGTCAAAGGACAAGCGATCAGGATTCAAAGATTCGGCGCAAAGAAACCTGTGCTTTATACAGTTGAATTATTGGATGACCTGGAGTCTACAGGTTCACCGGAGGTTAAAACCGATGCCCCCTTCTGAAGCCTCCCCGCTTCCCGCTTCCCGATCCGAGACAGAGCACAAACCCCCTGTGACAGAGCACAAACCATTTCCCGAAACCATCCCCGAAATCAAGCCTGGGGTCATTAAATTGGTCAGGGGGATAATGGAAGAGAGACAGAAAGATCATTTGCCTGCGGATATCAGAGGCGCTCTTGAGAAATTCGAATTGCTGATGACTCTTTGTTTCAAAGCGGCCAATAGGATATGCGATACAGGCTCAAGTGTCGTCATTTATTATGGTCCCGCTGAACGACAAGCGGTGGCCGTGAGCCTGTTCATTCAAGTTACTAGAAGCATTTAAGGAGACACATGCCGAAAAGAAGGGAAGCGTACAAAATCAAGGTGGATTTCCCTGTTCCTGAAAACGGCAAATCCTCTGGAAGGCCCAGAAAATATCCTAGAATCGAACAAATGAATGTCGGGGACTCTTTCTTCGTTTCCTGTGACGAGCTGAATATCGGCCATACACAGCGTTCTATTTTAGGCACATTCAGGCGCAAGCGCTGCAAAGCCGACCTCTCTACGGAAATTACAACCCGACGAATGCCCGGCGGAATTCGTGTCTGGCGTGTGAAATGAGAATCAAATGATTTACCGACCTGCTTTTATCCGGTCTGATAAAGAATTCGTCCTTTGGCTTCTAAGATGCGGCCCTGTTCTGACCTGTGATTTCACCGATGCCGGATTAGGAGCAAGTTATCGCGCTCGAATTTCCGACCTCAGAAAAGAAGGCTGGCAAATAGACTGCGATTCAAAGATTGTCAACGGCGACAAACACACTGTTTGGCGTCTAAGATTCTCAACACCCTCCACACCATCCACTACATGTCTAAATAATGCAACGCTCCTATAATACTTATTACTTAGTTACTAGTTACCTAGCACTATTACTAATAACTAATTCTCTTATATTGAATGATATAAATAGTAGTAGTAGTAGCTTGCCTGTGGATAACTACCTTAACTGCTGTATTGATAATGGGTTATCCTGTGTATAACTCTGTAAAAACGGCTTTTTTGCCTGTGGATAAGTATGTTAAGTGCTTTATTCGCAACTATTTATCCTGTGGATAACTTTTGTAAAATACCTATTTCTATGTTGACAAATAAGTTAAGATATTTAGCTGCTATGGTTTATCCTGTGGATAACCTTCCGGGCGCGGCTCGATGAAAGGGCGGAAGCCTCTCAAAAGTAGAACTCGGTTAAGGAGATGGGCCAAAAATGGAAAGTCAACAAAAACAAGAGCAAGAGCAAGACTCCGAAAGGATCTCGACAAGCTCTGGAGCCTTGTTATTCGTAAGCGAGATGGGAAATGTCTATGGCCTGGCTGCGGCAAGACAGCCTCTTTGCAAGCATCTCATATTTATTCCAGGGGCGCCCATCCCGCAACAAGATGGGATTTGGCTAACGGATTCGCGCTCTGTTTACGCCACCACCTCTACGGTTGGCATCGCGATCCCATTTATGCAATGGACTTGGCTAAAAACATTATAGGTTCATCAGTCTTTGAGCGGAGTTCATTGGATGAACTCAGGATTCGGGCCAATGGAAGCGGTAAGGGGCGTGATCTGGAAGCGCTTGAACTCGAATTGAAGGCGGAATTAGCCAAATTAAGCTAGATAACCAGCTAAACTGATCCAGATAGGCCAGGATCGAACGGAAATAGGGATAGAAACGATTTTAATGATGTGTTACAAGAGGAAATGGTTATAACCAAGAAATGGCCTGTAGGCCAAAAAACGGGGGTACCTCATGAGGAAGCTGTTTCTGTTGCTTGGGATGGTTCTGGTAGTGACTGCGCCTGCTTACGCTTTGGATTTGTCGGCAGAGGCGGGAATGAAAATCTCTAATCCGGATGCGGATTATGTTCAGGTTGGAGCCGGAGGCCAAGTCGGGGTTTTTGCGACTGTGCCGGATGTGGCCGGGCTGGAAGGCGGTGTGAGGTTCGGAATCACGAATCATGAAGTTGAATCGCCGTTTTCAAAGACGGATATCGCCGACCAAAGCCAAACGTCACTCGATCTGCTCGTAAAATATGCCGGGCTGCCTAATTACAAGAAGCTCCAGCCGTATCTGCTGGCCGGGATCGGATACGGAGACATTGACCTCGATTCCGATGTGCAGGGACTTCCGCTAAACGCGAAAAACGGCGCTCGGTATCTGGCCGGCGTCGGGTTCGAATGGCAGATTCACGGGGCATCGGACGAAAGCCAGTCTTGGACAGGTGTGGAATTGGCATTGTTCGCAGACGCATCTGTGATTTTCTCAGACACTCAGTACCAAATCGGCAGCCTGAACGTGGATGCAGATAACGACAGTATTGACATCTCATCCGGTCTGGTGCTACGCTTCTAACTGTTCTCTCCAGGGTTATGGTGATCAAACGGAAAGGCTCGGTAGGAAAATCCTATCGGGCCTTTCTTTTTTTGTTGACAATCGTTCATTTAATGTGGTAAATTAACCTCACGCTTGCAGCCTGCAGGCAACCTGGAGGATAACTATGGGATATCCATTACTCAGTCCATGTTCCTGCGGCCATGCTTCATTTGATCATGTCCTGCCAGTCGAAGCTGAAAACCTAAACGATCAAGAAAAAGACGATTACCCGATGGCCGGGCGCAACTGCTCTCAATGCGATTGTTGGGGCTGGAAACGGCCATACACCTATTGGGATTATGTCGATGATCTTATCGCCCGTCACCTGGAAGAAAGACACGGCCTGTGATCTTCTACCTTCTCGCCGCGCTCTCGATCCTTATCGGCATTCTGTTCTTGGTTTTTCGACGGGACATTAGACGAATGCGAAAATGGCATTCGCAGTTATGGGAGGATTATTATCCACCTCAAAAGGAAGAAAAATGAACTGTCCTGAATGCGGCTCAGAATTGGTGGATTGTGTCGGCTATGACGAATTAACGGACAAAACCTATGATGCGGTTAAATGCCCGAATGGTTGCAGTTTAGACTAGCTCTGATAGGAGACATCATGCCTAGAACGAATTGGGACAAACTCACCACCGAAGAAAGATACAAAGTAGAAAGCAAGACAGTTCATTTAGGCAACGGCCTCTTTGCTGTCTGGAACCCGAAAGCCTTTCCTACTGTCAAATCGCCTACTATCGACGGCGCCCATGGCGCATTTTGTTTTGTGGGTGAGGCCAGGCTTCCTATTTCAGTCAAGGGCATTTCTAGAGGGCAAATGTCAAAACTGTATGAATTCATTTCATCTTTCAAATGAGCTGTGCTCTGTGGAATTGGATATTACGGATCATCTTCCGCCGCAGGATTGAGCGAATGGCGCAGTGGATTAAACGTCTCAAACGAGAAATTGGGGAATGGGAACCGTGAAAAGAAAAAAGACGAAAGAGAACGTGTTGGCTTATGGAGAAGTTACGGGTCATGCTCATCGTGTAGATGTGGACGTTTTTGAAGGTAGTGACAATTTACTTGAATTTGAAGGAGCAACTACAATCACTCATGAAGAACACAAAGCATTAGAAATCCCAGTTGGGGAATGGGTGAGCGGTAGAGTGATGGAATTTGATCATCTGGAAAATCAACTAATCGTAGTGAACGATTGATGATTAGAAATGACTAAAATAACCAGACTCACTAAAAGTCATCTACAAATTCTGAAGGAAACGGCAGATTTTTGGATAAAAAGAGGACTTTGTACCGAACCGTTAGATAAAAAATTAATCGAACAGACACTGAGGAAAATTTATCCATCGTTTTTAAATCGTAAAAATTTAAAGGCTGTAATTTTTATGGATTCGCCGATACAGGCATGGAGGGCAACGTTATTTTGTAATTCGTTGCAGCAGGTTAGGCAGCAAGTGTGGCAGCAGGTTGTGCCGAAGGTTGATCAGCAGGTTATGCAGCAGGTTATGCAGCAGGTTAGGCAGCAGGTTGAGCAGCAGGTTGAGCAGCAGGTTGAGCAGCAGGTTATACAGCAGGTGTGGCAACAGATGTGGCAGCAGGTTGAGCAGCAGGTTGAGCAGCAGGTTGAGCAGCAGGTTAGGCAGCAGGTTGAGGGGAAGGTTGACTTGTATGGTGGTTATTTTATTTGGCCTTATCTATTTGGTAGTTTCGAAGCAAGCTGGTGGTCTTATTTCGAATCGATGAAAAATATCGGAGTTAACATTTCAGTCCCGTTTTATGATGAATTAAAAGTCCTTACTGAATCTGGGCCGATTTGGGCACTTAACGAATTTGCTATCGTTTGTGAACGGCCTGAAGTTATCCATAAAGATGCCCAAGGGCGGTTGCATGAAGAAGGTGCCATGGCTTTAGCTTATCCGGATGGATGGGGGATTTACGCTCTCTGGGGAGTTCGTTTGCCTGAATGGGCAGTTCTGACTAAAACGCAAGAAATCACTAAAGATCAGATTTTCAGTCTCAAAAATGCGGAACAGAGAGCAGCATTGATTAGAAAAATTGGAATTGAGCGATTTATTCAATTGTCCGGAGCGAATGTCCTAAACAGACAAGGTGATTATGAATTGCTGAGTGTTGCCTTAAATGACCAACAATGCCGTTATCTCAAGATGAAAAATCCATCTGTCGGCATTTGGCATGTTGAAGGTGTGCCAAATGAATGTGAAACCGTTGAACAGGCATTACACGCCAGGAAACCACCACAATTACAGGCACTCCCAATTAACGACGAAACAGGAGATTCCTGGTTCCAACAGGGAGATGTTTGTGTTTGGCCGAAATCGGCAAAATCCGTGAGACGTTATCCAAAGGTGTTGACCTAATGATTGACATTGAACACCTTCACCTAGAAACTCTTGAACTGAAAATTCATCTAATCGTCTTATCAGAAATTGTCAAAGACCTGTGGAGACGAAGATTCGTCATTCAGCGATTTCATCCAGGAGGCAAAAGATGATAATTGGCGCATCTCAAAATCAGGGGGAGAGTGGGAACACACCTGCCCGGAGTGTGCTAAGGGGTGATTAAATAATGTATAGCCCATGTGATCAATGCCGTCGATTAGAAGGCCATTGTGGTTGGTGCCGCTGTTGTGGAGCGCATGTGATTTGTGCAGCTTGTCGGGCGAACCACCCATATTGCCATTGCGGGCAATGTTCTTGTTGTGACAAAGGGCGGATTGTTTACAAACGAAAAAGAAAATGAATTTTTTTATGCCGATCATTATTCCATACAATCAGAAAAACGATTATACGAATTGTCCTAAATGCGGTCATCAATGGATTGAAGAAGATACATCGGAAAATATACTGGTTCCCATAATTGTTTTCATATCGTTATTCATTTTTTTGGTATGGTTTATCAGATTTTTTATTGTGTATTCCGGATTAACATTTAGCGAGTATTGTAAAGAATCATGGACGTTTGTATGGACTGGTGCGGTAAAATTTTTTAATCGTCTGAGGAGATAACATGGAGAAGATTGTGTACATGAATATAGATAAGCCGATGCACGCAAGCACCGACTTCATTGTTAGGCGGTTCATTGAGGAAGAGCTGGTCTCTTTCGCCGAGAACGAAAAGGCTGTGATCATTGGAAAATATGGCACCAACAAATCTGAATTGAAGAAGTATTTGCCTAAGGAGGCCTAGATGGCTGGAAAGATACCGGCAAAGAAATGGAGTTTAGGAAAAGAGGCGAGAGCAGATTGGGGAGAAGATCATATAGATGACCCTAAAGGTGTTTGGTCGCTTGAAATTATAGACTCTCACGGTAGATGGATATTTCTAACCCGCTCTCAAATGCGTCTTCTTTACGTTGGGTTATCGAGTTTGTACAAGGATTAACCTCTCATCGGAAAAGGTAGTCGGGGTATGACGTTTGAACTGCTCAGACCAGTCATACAAGCAGCCCTCTAGGATGCGCCACCCGATTCGCGCTCCTGGCCGATGAGGGGTCGCTTCCAACCACTGCAATACTCTGGCCGATTTAGGAGGTTAAATAGTGAGTGAGATTACAATTCAGAACGCGCATTTAGCCTGTGAACATGGTCATCAGCGGCGGCAATGCCCTCATTGTGAAATTGAAGACTTGGAAGGACAGCTTACCTTTTCTGAAAAGCGAGAACAGATTGCGTTGGATGCATTGAGGGAAATTGTTGAGCCAAGACTGGTTGGCGATTTCGTTAATTATGAAAAGCTGCTGATTGAAGGACAGCGGATGCAAGATTTGGCGGAAAATGCGCTCGCGGAAATCGAGGATTTGAAGAAATAAGTGGGAAGCGGTCTGCCGCGTGGATAGGACATGCACCCAACTGATGGGCGGTGCCGATGACGAAGTGCAGGCTCTGCCTGGGGACTGACTAAGCTCGGCGCGTTGCAGGTATCAAACCCTGCCAGATCGCAACCCCAAATAAGGATGGAGAGTATGGGAGAAGTTCGAGTTGTGATGCAGTTGCCGTTGTTGGTATCCGTTTGGTGGCCGAAAGATGTCCCATTAGACAATGAAATTCTAAAAAACATCGCTGTTTCGGCAAGCAGCCAATCTTTTGAAGTATCTATTCCGCTGAAAGAGACGGCAACAACGTGGTTGAGGGTATACACAGAGAGTTCGGATGGTGACGTTGAATTTTTAGAGGGCGCTGAATAAAGAGGGAGTACAGATGGTAGGAAATCCGGTAAGAGTGGCGCAGGATTTATTGAGGGACGCGTTGGGGGAATCGTTTGAAATGACGGACAAGGAGAGGAATCAGATTGTAGTGGTAGCGGTGGCGGTTATCATAGCGGAGGCATTAAACAATCTGGCATTGATTTTGAAAGGGGAAAATGAACCAAACATACCTAGCCAGTCTGAATAAATTGGTTAAAGAACAAGCTGATGATGACGGACTCTGGTTTTTTGGGAGAAAGGGAAGGTAGCGTGCCAAACGTAGATACGGTGGGCGATCCTTTGCCGATAGCATTAGAGCGGAAACGAGTCCATTGTACTGATTGCGTTTTCCTGAAAGTGTTACCTAATAAAATGGAATATTGGTGGGAGGTTGCTCAATGTGTTAAAGGCAATATCATGCTTGAAAACGGAGAAACAAGGAAATTTAAAACTCAGTTCTATATGGCCGACAAAGAAAAGTGGATCGGCACTCGATACATGGATTCGTTATTCAGGATTTGTGGCGATTATCAGACAATGACGGTTTAGACGGAGCTGCCGCCTCTAGTGCGGCGGGACGGGGGATAACGATTTTAATGATAATCCGTGTTGGAAATGCGGCCCAATTAATAAAGAAATAAAGTGACTATACTAATTTGCTTTTCTCTCATAACTGTAGGCGTTCTAATGATTGCAAGGACGATTACTCTTTTGCTTGATTTCGATTTCAGGAATGCCTTAGATGCCGTGTATATCAAGATAGTTCGCACAGAAGAGGAGTGTAGACAGCAAACAAGATGGATATGGCAGGGGGCACTCGGAGTTCTAATCTTTTGGGCGGGGCTAACTGTTCTTTTGACAGGCAGCATCAGTCTAAAGAGGCTTCTTGACCCGGCATCATTTCTATTCAAGGAGCCTTTCTTTCTTGCCGAAAAAGACCCTGAACGAAACCTTAGACAGTTAAGAGATGAGTTCAAACTGGACCGATTCAAAGACAACCCAATCGCTCTGGGAAAGTGGGTGCATGAACAGTGGGGCCACAACTCGCCGAAAGAACCGACCAATTTCGGGAATTTCGATGCGCTCCATGTCCTGAGAAGAGCGGAAAAGGGGGAAACTTTCCTCTGCGGCGAATCGGCCTACACGCTCATGCAATGTCTGGTATCTGTAGGCATCCCAGCTAGGGTGGTGATTCTCCAAGACAAGAACAAGAACGGCCATGTTGTGACCGAATATTTGGATGAGGACAACATTTGGGGTGTTCTCGACCCTGATCTTGGCGTCTATTACACGGCAGGAGGCCAGATAATGTCGGCCATAGGTCTGCATAGGGCGGTTTTGGATAATAAGCTGGATTCAATTAAGGTTGTCAATTTCTATTCACAGGAAGTAGAGAATCCAAACAAGGCCAAATATTTTGACCGCTATTGGAAGATTGCGCTCAGAATGAGAAATAACTTCACGGTGAAATATCCCTGGTGGCATCCAAGACAGTTTGTTTTCTTTGACTCCTTGGAATGGCGCGATAAGGAGTGCGGTGACTCACCCATGTTCTTTAGCGAGGCCGGGAACTATTACCAGTATTGGCCGAACAGTCTGACAGACTATTACGTTCCATTCTTTACAGCTCTTGAAGCCAGCGGAAAAGCAAGGTGGCCGTGGTCGCAGGAGGTCAGAATCAAGAAGATACCGCCCGGCTATTTGGAGTACTCTCTGGACAAGTACCCTCAATTCAAATGAACAGAATACTAGATAGTCTGGTATTCGCTAAAATCCTATTGAGTAGAAGCGCGTCTTGGGCCAGCTTGCTCAATTCGGGGATGCTGTTATATATCTTCCTGTCCAACCTCCAATCTCAAGACCTTCTGGTCGCATTCGACCTGAAAAAGATGTTTGTCCTTCTCTATCTTGCTACGGTGTCCACATTCCTCATCTTTGGTTGGATAGACAGGAAAATTTTCTATGGTCGGGAACTCAAGTTCAATTATGCCAAGTTCGATGATTGGAATGCTCTCAAGAGAGATATACAAAAAATACAGGAGTCGCTCAAAAGGATTGAAGATGGGAAATAACTTGATTTGCATCGTACCGACATCTCTTACCGCCTTAAAAGACAGGAAAATGGAAGAAAAACTGGAAGAACGGTCAGACGGCGGCTACTGGGAAAGAATTACTTCGATTCATTTCCCCGTTTTATACAATCATGAACAATGGGTAAATGGTAAACATTTCGTCACTGAATTAGGCAGAAAAAAATGCGGCAATGGATGGAAAGGAAAACTGAGATATTTAATCAATTTGTATACAACTATCCGATGGAGCGTCTCCCCAGGAGACAGGAATTTAATTAAGGTTCACGACCCTTATGTCGGCGGATTTATTGCTTGGCTGGCATCCAAGAAAGCCAATGTGCCGTTTATGGTCAGCCTCAGAACACCTGAAGATTTGAGATACCGACTTGTTGGCCCGACTTATCTATTCCCAAAAATCCTTGGCTCAAGATGGCTGGCAAAGAAGTTGAGGCGATTTGTGCTTAGCCGCGCCCATGGGGTTATGGCAAGGTCCATGAATCTACTGAAGGAAGCCGAAAAGGATGGTGCAAAAAACCTGCTTCTGGACAGATTCCAGGTGGCGCAAGAGGAATATAACGAGCCGAACTTGCCGATAGTGGCGTTTGCCGTTGAGAGGATTCAGAAAGAGATTCCAGATTGCAAGCTGCTTGTCAGCATCGGTAGGTTAAGCAAAGAGAACTATGTGGACGATATCGTTGAAATCCACCGCAGAGTCAGACAAACCCATCCCAAGACCGCTCTTCTCTTTATCGGAGATGGGCCGGAATATAAGAGGCTTTCGGACTCTACTATCGGCCAGAACGTCATTTTCTATGGGTGGCGGCCTTATGCGGAGATACCCACTTGGCGCAAATTGGCAGATATAAACATCTGTCTCATGGCCGGGAACTCATTGGTTGAGGCCGCGCTTGGAGGGAGACCAATCGTCGCTTATGACGTTGATTGGCACAATGAACTGATCGAAAAGACAAAATGGGGCGGCCTTCTGCTTTCAGAAGGAGACATTCAAGGCGCGGCAGAGAGCATTAGAGATTTGCTTGACTATCCTGATTATGCAATTCAAGTAAGTATCTCCGCCCTAAAAATCGCTAAGACTTTCCATGACATCGAGACAAACATGCAAAGAAGACAAGCTTGGTATACGGATTTGCTGGATAAATATGAAACTCATTGATTCGGAAGGGCGGCTGTTCGGGAAAATCAACATTATTGATTTCTTGATAGTGGCTTTCTTTACGTTCTTGCTGCCTGCTCTCTATGTTGGATACCAAATACTTTCAGGCATGAGAAAAGATAACCTAGCCAAGATCGAAAGCCCACTTATAGCCGCCGGCCAAGACAGCACAACACACTGGAGAGCTTATGTGCGGTGGGATTTACCGTGGGATTTGCTGGAAGAAATCAAGCTGCATAAAAAGTTCGAGAAAATAGAAGTGTCCAAAAGCTGGATTCTCGAAAAAGGTAAGTGGGTCAAGATGGATAACCCGGCCATTTATTGGGGGTATACCTGGGAAAGCATGGACTATTTCAGGCCGGGGATCTCTCAGGAAATCAACAATGAGGATTGGCTTGGCTCAAGCCGAATCAGGGAATTCCCCGCCAGGCTTGTTGGGCGAACCATGAAGATAGAGAAGGAACCTGATCTTGTTATCAGCGCCCAATAAGGTAAACGGCCCTATCCCAACTCATGACCGCAGACTCCCTTGGAGTCCCCTCCTCAGTCACATACGGATTGATGTTTGAGCCTTTTGGATAGCGGTAAATCGGGCCAAGCTCAGTTGCGTTCAATACGGGCGATTTCCTCATCCAGCCGCAAGATGCGGTCGTTAAGACTAGAACGCAAATTAACATCTGCAGGCTCATTGCCTTGAATCGAGACCAGTTTTGCAAGAAGTTTCTCCTTCTCTTTCCGTAAAGAGGCGGCTTTTCTTTTTGGGTCGGTAAATCTCAAATACGATTCGGCAGCCACATTGATGAAAGCCGCTATCGCCTTGAACCAATTCATTTGTTCAGCAAGGCTTCTTTCACTGCTTGCCATTCCTCTTTTGTAATGCCGGCCCCGTTTGCAGATTCGGAGGCCACGGCGTCTGTCAGCTTGTTTAGAGCGTTTTGCACCCTTTTAATCCACGGCACAAGCGCAGCGGCGGAAATAGCGGCCAATGCCCCCAAGATGGTCCCCCAATCAAGGGTCTTTAAAAATTCCATATGAACACCTCCTATTCCTCTTTATCGAGTTCTGGGTAGAAGTAGTTAAGAGCTTCCCTCAGCCCGATCGATTTTGCCTGCCTTGTTCTAAACGGCCTAGTAAGAACTTCGCCTATCTTCCCGTAATACCTAGAAGAACCTGCCACCCTTTTCGGAGGCGGCCCGATACCGAAGAAAATCCCGGAAGAAAGCTCCTCTCCGGTTTTCTTAATTGTTTCCTTTGCTTCTTTCACAGCCGGTTCAAGCCGTTTCTTGGCCTGGTAAACGGTTTCTTCGTATTCGCGTCTTAATTTGACGCGCTGGAGTCTGGTTGCGGCCTTGATATCGTTGATTCTGGCTTTGGCAGTATCGAAGTTGGTGAAAGATTTTTGAAGATCATCCACAAACTTAACGCCTGTAAGATCCTCAACGGTTCTCAAGAATCTGATTTCATTTGGAGTCCTTTTCGGTAATGATTCTAGGATTCTTCCGCCACGATCAATCGCAGAAGTCTTTTTCCAAGGCTGGAAAACGCGCATTGCTTCATTTAGCGGGTTCCTGATCTTTGCATAGACTCTGTTGATTCTCTGAAGCTGCCTGCCATAGTAAGGGGCAACCGCTTCCCCGATATCGTTAATAATATCCAGAATGAACCTATCTTCTGCAGTCGCCGATTGAGTCCCTGCCTTAAATCCGGAACTGAGTTTTTCGCGCAAAGATTTGACGGCTCGGTTGATTTCGACAGGCGGCAAATTCTTCGGGACCGTTTCCAATCCTGTGAGAAATTCACCAGATGGCCCAAAAAGTTTAAGAGGTTCCACGCCCTTTTTCTGAAACATTCTCTTATAGATTCCGACCACATCATTCTCAATAGAGGTCGCTTTTGCGAGTCTGTCAGGAATCCATTTGCCGGAATTATCCATGAGTCCCCTGGATTGGAACCTGCCGGAAATGCTGCTGCTGATCCGGTCAGTCGGCACTTCCTGGGTGGCGCTAGCAAAAATCTGATCTATCCTCTTGCCATACCATGAGTTAAGACTTCTATATGTATCGGTCAGTCCGTCCTTAACTGGGTTGACGATATCGCCAACTGAGGTTCTGAGTTTGGCAGGGAACTCATCAACCATTTTCTTAAGCGGTTCGACAACCGCAACTTCTGAAGAATTAAGTTGATCCATTGCCTTTTGGAGTTCCAATTTAGGGGTTCTGGAATCGAATTTTGGAATTTCAGGAACGGCAAATTTAGCCCTAAACGGAGCTAGAGTTTCTCTAGCAATCCAGCGCGCAGGAAGCGCGGCTATTTTCCCTACGGCAGCGGCTGCGGCTTCAGTTGTCTTTGTAGCGGCGAAAGTAGGACTCCTTACAATCGCCATCGCCTGTCTCACAAGGTTTCCTGCTTTTGTGACCGCTCGAGCGGGACTCGCTCCTATTGCCATGATTCCCGCAGTCGCAGCAAGTCCTTCTGTCGCCTGTTTCTGAGTTACGAGATTGAAAGGGAATTTATCTGAAATAGGCTTGTATGATTGCGGCAGGCCGGCACTACGGACAACATCCCCTATTTGAGCCGGTCTCTTCCCGATAATGGTTTGCCCGATATCCTTCAAAATGGCCTGACCTGATTTGTTTCTTTGGACTCCAAGCAGAACATCAGCCGCAGTCCCTTCCGATATTTCAAGCCCGTAATTCAATGCTTCAGGGGCGGCATGGGCTAACAACTGGCCCATCACGTTTCCAGTTGAAGCCAAAGTGCCAAGCGGCGAAGGTTTGGCAGCTTTATGGACAGCCTGCCCCAAGAAAGGAAGGGAAGAGCGTCTCTGAGAAATTTCAAACTCAATGTCCTCTTGCTGTTCTCTCAGCCTGTCTGTATAGGTTTTAGGCTTTTTGGCCTTTATCAAATCATCTATAGAGATTCCTGTCGAAGCAGGAGGATTCCTGCTGGCGCTGATTAGATCGTCAATCGAAACGGAAGGCATTTGTTATCTCCAATCCACTTCATTGCCTTGTGCGTCAACGAAAGTGCCTTGCACATCATCCCATCTTGCGGCCCCTTTGCTTTTAAGACGAAGAAGTTCTGATTCGGAAAGGTCAGGGGCCGGTATCTGACCGATTTCAATGCCGCGAACAGGAGGCAACCCAAGAGCTTGATCTATTTCTTCAGGCCTTACTTCATTCCCGTATTGGTCGATAAACGCCCCATTTTCAACTTGAATTAAGCCAAGCGATTCAGATCCATTTATTCTTTCCATGACCCTAGCTGAGATATCTCTGATGTTTTTTAGGGCCATCAGTTGAGTTTCAGGATCGTCTAACCAGTCAGGCATCGTCCTCGTAATGAACATAATTTCAGTTTGGGTAAGCTGTTTTCCGCCCTTGCTTTGGACATATTCGACAAGAATAGTATCGAGATTTTTGAGAATCTTTTTCGATTCTTTGCTTAGCCCCGCCTTAGTAAACATCCTGGCAAACCTGCCGAATTCAGTTCCCATGCTTTGAGTTCTTACGGCAGCGGCGAATTCCTCTCCAAGCTGTCCTTCTGCATCGGCTAATACCGAACTAACTGAATCATATACTGATTTGGATGAAGCTAAAGTCACGGCTTCCGGCGGGGATGATCCTTCAGCGGCTTTCTTAGCTCTAGTAGTCATCACAGTTTCACGCAACTTTCTCTGCATTTCATTCTGGAACTCTGCCTCACTTGGAACTGATTCGAGAGCCATAGAGCCGCCGCCCGGAATGGGTAAGTTAACGTTTTTCATTCTGTACCCTGGCTGGCTGGATGGAGTCGGTGTCGGTCCGGCAAGTGGAGTAGGAGAGGGAGTCGGTTTTGGAGCGGTAGGAGCCAACCCAACCGCTTCGAGACCGCTAGAAACCCCCTCTTGAGAAGAGCGCGTCTTATCTTCAGGCGCTCCTCCCCCCATAGGCGTTCCGCCACCCATACCCAATCCGGATAATAGGGCCTCATAAGCTGAAATTTGCTCAAGCCCGGCCTGTTTCTCGATATCTGATTTAGCTTTAAGAATAGCCACTTCCTTTAACAGTTCTTGTCTTTGATCTTCCTGCTCTTGCTTTCTGGCAAGCGCCCCAAAGATAGCGTTCAAAACGCCTGAACCGGATGCAGTCCCGAAATCCCGTCTTTCTTGAGGCATCAATACCTCCTGTTTCTGGAAAGGGCCAATTCTTCTTGAGGACTTGGTATGCCAGAACTCCTCATACCGAAAATATCGGCCAATGATCGCCTTGGAGCGGTTGGTAATGGAGCGTCTCCTGAAACGTAATCTTCAATTCCACCTGGGCTAATAGGAACTTGTCCTCCTGAAAAGAAAGGCGCATTCATAAGAAAATTGGTCGCCAATTCTTCCAGCCCCCCGGTTCTTTGCGCGGCCTGATCAGCTCTTCCATAAAGCCTGTCCAGTGCACCGGCTTCAATGCCTGCTTTTGTTCTCGAACCGCCTGAAGCGAGTTCAGCCCTTCCTGTTGCTCCGGCCATTTCCCTGCTTCTGAGATTGTTCTGGAAATCCAAAAAGCTCTGTCTGGAATTTTGATCCATCTGATTGATGTAATTGGCAAGCTGGAAAGCATTCGACCTGGCCTGCTGCCTTTCAGCCAGTTTCCCTTCTGCGCTTCTCACCGCCAGTTCGGAAGCCGCACGACCCACATCCTCGAATCTTCTGCCGCTTGAAAAGAACCCTGACTGATTTTCCCTAGCATTGATCGATTGCCTAGCCAGTTCTATTTGGTCGTCAAGAGTCGGCTCATATTCGGAAGTCGTCAAAGCCGATAATAGAGAAGAAAGTAATTCTTTCGACAGAGGTCCTTTGGAAGCGTACTCCTTCTCGCCAGGCATCTTAAATAGAGATTCGAGAGAAGAAAGAATATCCAAGTCTTTCTTGTTCGGCTTGTAGACGTTGTAAAGCTGATCACCATAGCTCAGTTGCCGTGCAAGTTCCTGATTGGCAATATCGGTCTGCCTCTCTTGAGCCGATTCTTCCTTGTTTTTTCTGTCTCTCCCGCTGACTAAAGAACTCATAGCCGAGATTATCGCAGGCATAATTGCCGCCATAAAAGCCATAGTAGCCTCCTAACTCCTATTTTGCTTTACATAGATGTAGTCGATGATAACTCCGCGATTAGCGGTGCTGTTTGGCCCGGTAAAGGCAATCCCCAAATCGTCGCTTGGAATATTTGCCGTGATGTTTATAACTGAACCTCCATCAACAGTAAGAGCTATGTTGGTAGTGTCGGTAAACACCAATTTAAATGTGTGGGATGTTGCTGTGTCAGAATTAACAAGCGTATCAGTTGTGGTGATCCCGGCTGCATTAGTAATCAAGTTGATATCTCTAGAATTACCATCCCAATTAAAATAAACGCCGTTTGTAGGGGCCGCTGCGCTTGTAAAATCGCTGAAAAGACCTAAATAGCAATTTGCCCCACTCGCAGAACCATTATCATTTCTCCAATTTATAATGACGGTCGGATTAAGGGACGCTTTGAATGGAAGAGCGATATCTGTTGTAGCGGTTCCCCCATTCGATAGGAACATCTCTCCTACATCAGCTGCCGCGTCACCATCAATCTCCCAAAGGCCATTATCATCATAAGTGCCGGTTATAGCCTTCCCTCTTACACGCCAAGCATATTGAGACCGGATCATTCTCGCCGCGCCGGTAGAAGCCTCATCTGAAGTAAGGAATTCTTCATAGAAAGTAACGTAATCCGTAGGATCACTTGAATCAACCCATGATGGAGCGGCGGCTCCATTGCTTTGAAGAACTTGCCCGGATGTTCCAGCAGCTAATACAGCCAAAGCATCCACACCAGTCGAATAAAGGATCTCTCCTGCGCCTGTAGCTAAATCAGCAACCCTGTCTGTTCCTGCATTCCATGAATTTCCGTCTGAATACAAAATAGTGTTCGCAGAAGCCGAATTCGGTAATGTATTGAATGTTGTGGTCGTGCCGGTCGTTGTAACAAGACTCAAATAAGTCGAGCCGTCATTGGTAACTTCCCATCGCGTATTTGTCCCATCCCATCTGACTGCCGCGCTATTTGTGCCATCACTTATCGCATAATCCTTATTCCCTGCAGCTCCGTTTCCGATAGTAAACGTATTGGCGCTTGTTGATGAGATATCGGCATGAGAATGCCCATTATAAACCGTTGAAACGTCGTTATTTCTATCGTTTTCATCTGCCGCCGTGATAGTCGTCCCGGACTGAGCGGAAGGGGCAATAGTCATAAGCGTGTCGGGCACTGCCCATACTAATACCGAAAAGGCTAATACCGAAAAGGCTAATACCGAAGCTGGAATTACAGACTTAAAGAGACTTCGTACCATGTCGTGCCTCCATCGCAAACCTTGAGAAATCTGTTTGCCCCTGATTGATAGTAAACCACATCTCCAAGAACTCCGTCCCGGTTCCCGTTGGGGTCGTATGTGACGGTCTCCAAATTATTGAAGTTATCATAAAGCTGTTTCAGATAAAGTTGTTCAGCTACAGGCTCGTCGGGCAAAGGCGGAGGCTGCGTAATCTTAGCCGCATGGGTGTATCCTGCACACCACAGGAAACAGAAGACGCCCCAAACTATCTTCGCTCTATTGGCTCGACATATATTTTCCAGCCTAGAATAGTAGCTGGTTGATTTAGTTGGTCGTTCCATATTTTTAAGGAGAAAAACTCCCCACTATTATTGACGTTAATGTCTGCGTCTGCCACTTCAATCCCACCATATGTCGCTGTTCCATATACTCCTGAGTCCCACAGTGACCCACCAGGATTCAGATTAAGAGTTACCGCCACCCCAGTTGAAGCGAAATCTGTTCGATGCTCTACATTGATGTTGTAATTGGATTCCGTGTTGTATGTGATATCAACAGCCCTGAAAGTTTTTTTGCCCCAAACATCAGGGAATCTATATTGTTTTGATGTGTAATACCAATCAATAGCCGTCCCATCGTCGTTTGTACCTGAATCCTGTTCATAGATTCTCCCGGCATAATTGCCCGTATACCAAACTTCCGGATCGTTTACCGTTGACGCAATCGCCATGGCATTAGCGGCTATACCTTTGTAAATGGTCCAAGCGTCCTGAAAAGTGTCGTAATAAAAGATCGTATCATGTGTTGAACCTCCTGCATCAGTTACCGAAATCTGGTAATCGTCGTTATATCTCGAACTGACCGAATAAATATTTCTGTTCTCATTGAGCGCATTTAAAGTCGTCTCGATTCTGTCGGATATATCGACGACCTTGATGCCTCCATCATAGGAGACAATCCTGTTTTTCGAATCCATGAAATAGGCCACGTTATCAATGACCTGAACAACTTCATGAGCTATCGGTCCTGTGTCTACAATCATCCTTTCAAGCACGAAACTGTCATGGTCGCTGCCACTGAGCCTCCAAATAGAGGTATCTTTCCCGATATAAATAGTGTCCAGGATAGTAAAAAGAGCGGTTATTTCCGTTCCGTCATCCCAAGCGACATCAAAGAAATACTCGTCTGGATATCTCTCGACATTCTTTGAAGAGCCTAGATCGCCAAGTGGCGTATACCAAACTCTTGATTTATAGAGAGTGCCATCTTGGTTGCCGTTGGCCCAAAACAGGACGTTCTTGTTGAATTTGTTGTATTTGGCTTCCGGAGGATTACCGGCCAGAGAGACAACCGCACCAGTCGATGAAACCCAAATCGGGCTAAGAGCCGTATCGCTGAACCCGATAAACACCATGTCTCTGCCGACGGTGAACGATGTTCTGGAATCCTGACCGGACGGAAGGCTGAATGAACCTGTAACGTCATCCATCGTTCCATCCATCTCCGATTTGTAGAGCTTGGAGTTGGAGGTCGTGGCCAGAAGCATCCTGGTCCCATCGGTGAATCGGTTGTAAAAAAGCCCTGTGATTGACGGAGTGCCGGTGATTGCAGTCGAGTTGTACTTGATGTAGCCGCTTCTCGTCTGGATAGAGCCTCCGCGAGAAAACGACATATTATTTATGTCGCTTGCCTCATCATCGTCAATCGAGATCGAAGACAGCTTCGAGTTGAGACCGCCCGCATTATTAAAGAACTCATATTTATTAGCCTTCGGCGTGGAAGCAAACGTAACTCCAGCCATCAGAAAAACTGCTAAGCCGAAATAGGCTACGCCTAATGCTAGAAATCTCTTTCGAGCTTTGCTCATTATCTTGACCAAGGTAGAGGATATTCAGAAGGGAACCGAACTGCCCTTCTGCCTAATTTCAGATCGTCGGTTGACCTCAAAACAGTTACTTGCTCAAGCGCGCCTTTCCCATGATCTCTCTGCGCTTCCAAAAGTCTCAGAGCAAATCGTTTCTCGCTTCTATCCATCCTGTTGTAGTCATGGTTGAAATCAGAAGCCTTTATATCTCCGTAGAGTTCAAGCAAATCAGCCATGCTTTCAGGCCAGCAAATCAGCAAGTCCTGATCATCTACCATCGGCGGAGTATGCCCCTGATACCTAAACGGGAGGTTATAAACCGCATCAGGGATGTCATGCAGAAGGACAATCCAGTTATCAAGATGGATGGTGTAAGAAGTTCCGGATGAGATGGTCGCTGCGATATTTTGATACACGGTGATTTGAGTGTCCGAATCGACCGATTTAATCATGTAAACATTTTCTCCAACCGTGATCTTTGACCCTCTCGCAAGCCCCTCGACACTCAGCCAAGAAGTGCCGCTCCCAGTCATGATGCTTGTATTGACAGTTGCCGAGATCGTCCCTGTCTCATAGATATCATTCTCTCGCCCCAGGAGAACCGAATAATCCGGCTCGCCCGTATCTTCGGGAGATGGGAATTTCTCATCGAACAGGCCGAGAGTAACCCATGTCAACTTTACAGGCTTATTCATGGTTACAAGGCTTTTTGGCGCGATCATGTCAGGAGGCAGCTTGTATTCGTTTTGGAAGATGCTATAGGCGCTATCAGTAGCAGTAGAGCCTTGGTAAACCTGCTCTAGGATAAGAGCCGTAGCCGAAGAACGGGTAGCGATATCGTAATAAGCGTTCTCTCCGTCTATCCTGAACTTCCTCCCAACTACTCCGGCTGCCCATGAAGTGCTGCCGTTATCCGAAGAGACGTTCTTCGAGCCATTCGTCACATCGGCGTCGCCTGCTGTCACAGGGGCAACGGTCACAATCGTCCCTCTGCGCCTAAGAAAAGGCCAAGGCCAAGACGCCTCAATCAAGTCCTTGCCCTGATTGATCCAGTAGTCAATCGGCGGCCCGGAAGAGGTGTCTTGCATCTTCTTTTGGATACTTGTTCTCAAGTCGTTCAATGTAGGAATCATTGGCTACACCTTCCTTAATGGATTCAATAGGTTTACAATGTAGATCCTTAAGGTTTACAATAAGGAATTACAAGGTTGACCAAATTTAGTCAACCTATAAACTCTTGTTTAAATCCCAAACCAGTTTCCTTTTGTAATTCGGGCCGACCGAAATTTCCTCGTCCGTCCAAAACACTCTTGGATCGGATAAAATCAAAAAATCCCCAAGCGCCTTAACCGTATATCCATACACCAAATCCCATCCGTGGTTTCTGCAAAAATTTTCCGTCTCCTGTTTCCATACCAAAAATTTGTTCATTGGCAAGCTCTGAAGCGGTATCTGCATTTCCGCGACCGCACCCCCCCTTGCCGTCAAAATTAGACACCCCCGTGAAATTCCAGTCCCATTTTCATACCAGATCGTGAATACTCCAGGAGCCAATTCCCTGGAATAAATAATATGTTCCGAGTTCTGATTTAGAATCTGGTGGCTCATCAGTTTCTCTACTTCGGAGCGACTTCCATCATCCGCCGACATGAGGTGCAAAGTTGGAAAATTTCAGCCTCTCCAATCGGTCAATTTCTTTGTCCTGCCGCTCGTTGTCTTTCTTGTTTTCGATTGACCATTCCGTTAAAGTTTCTACCTTAACAGTCAAATTGCTTAATTGTTTTTCCATGCTGGAAATCGTCTTCACTCCAAAAGTAGTTACCGTACTCAAATAAATAAGACAAAGAGGGACAAGAACTCCAACAACCACATTCACTGCTACGTTCGTCTTATTTTCAATCATTTCCCAGCTCGCTTCAGCCCTAAATAGTCTGTAACAATTGTCTGCACCTTCTTCCTGAAAATGAACAACACGCCCGCTCCCGCGAAGCCGACCATGCTTGCTACTTCAACCGGATATTTGCCGAACATCCCGAAAAAATCATGGAAGAAGCCAGGATCGTAGCCCGCCCCTTGCACAAGCTGATCGACCGCATTTGCCACAACGTCAGGCGGCGCGTCCTGTAATCTATCGACCACCTGATCAAGTGGCATCTGAACCATACTTGGCAGATTCTTATAGATTTCTTCAGATGGCGCACCCATTACGGAGTCAGCCCTTCGTTTATTTTCATTTGGTCAATCACTGCTTGCTTCATATTGGAAACAATCAAAGTGGGGTTTTTCGCTTTCAAGACTTGTGTGTAGGCAGCTAACACCTTCTCAAGAAAATTATAAGCAGCTATGACTTCATCTGCCTTGATTTGGTCTGGCGTTTGAGTGGAATCAATTATGATTTGATTTACAGCATTAAAAATTAACTGTGTCGTCAAAACAGAAACATTAAACGGCGGGTCTTGGAAGACAACTTCTCCAGTATTCGAATTGACTGAAATAGGTGGTTTGATGGTGTTGTTGATCGCATAAGATTCTTTGATGACAGCTGCGGTCAAAAGATTCTTTTGCCGCTGATCCCAAGTGGAAGTATCAATTGTAATTGATTGAATAGCGGCTAAAGCTGATGTGCTCAGCATTAATGAAACAATTAAAACCAATAAATTTATCATTTCATCTCCTAATTGACCACCATGACAGCACCTTTTTTAGGGCCGCCGCCAGCTGCGGGAACAATTCCAACAAGGGTAATCCGATTCTCGACGCTTGATGCCGGAGTGCCGCTGACTGTATGCTTGAGTGTCAACAAATCAGCGGCACTTATAGATACATCTGTTGTCACTGAATCACTTGTTTCCGTATCATTTACAGTTACCGCCAATGCAGTGTCAGTTGTCATGTTAGTTCTCAACGTTAAAATGTGGCTATTTCCAGCAGTAGGAGCCACTGTCATACTGCAATAAATCATTTTAGCGGTGAACGCATTAGCGAGTTGATCAAAACTAGTCTCTGTCGCTGTCCAAGCTAATCCAATTCCAGATGGAACATTAAAAGTTTCTCCTAAAGCGAGAGAACTATCGTCCATCATTGGTATCAAAAATTGACCTGTCGTGTCTGGATCAAACACAATCCCGCAAATAGGAGGCCCAACACCGCCAACAGCTACTTCCTCAATATATATACCCCATCGTTCACCAGCCGCTGCCGCAACTGTATTAGATGTGTCCGACCCTTCAGTCAACCCCTCAGTGATTGTAAGGGTTAACGCTGTCGCTACTCCTGCCTTCCTAAGAGTAAAAGTCCAAGATTCTCCAGCCGCGACCGCTGTTTCCAGACTGATATACATATTCCTAAAAGTTCCTGAAACCGGAGTCACAATCTCCACATCAACAGGAGAACCGTCTATAGCCTCATGCCCGCCTAGTGGAATTGTTCTATTTGTTTGAGCATTTGTCCCATCAGATCCACCGAGTATCCAAAAATAGTCTGTGGTGGTCGGCTCAAAATCCAAAGCCCATTGAACGCTGGTTAAATCAGGGGTGCCGGATGGAGTCGATCGAATCACAATCTCTTGACCCGCGCTTACAGAAACGCTGCTTGTATCAAGTTCATCCGTTTCTCCGGCAGAGATAACTATACTTAAATCGGTTGCTGCTCCATCCAGCAAAAGATCAAACGTCCATGTCTCTGCTCCGGTTGGAGTCGTATCTACTTTGATTCTAAAATTGCTGACTGTTCCGGCAGATGGAGTAATTGATTCAACATCATCAATATCAGCTACCCAAGACGCGAAAGGCCCCTGGAGCGCGTTATATCTAACAGCAGTTGCAGCAGGGTTCGAGCTATCTCCTCCCACAAAAACCTGTTTAGCGGCAAAAACTTCAGATTGGAATAAAAGAAATAAAGCTAAAGCAAAATTAATCTTTCGCATAGAACCACACCGTTATTCCCATCTCGTTTATATTGGCCGTATCCAAATCAGCCATCACATATGCGCCTGTAGCGATGTCTGAATCTGTGATAGTCGTTTCAGTCGTTTCAGTAGCCCCGCTGAGAGCGATTGAATCAATCGTAGCAATCGTGGCTCCTGATACCGCTGCCTGATCCCATTCCTCGATGTTAACAGTGGTTGTTGCTGAAACATCTGCATCTAACCTAATAGCCACGATCTTAATACCACTAGGATAATCATAAGTATCGACACAGAATAAACGAACATGATCTACTAAAACCTGTATAACATCAGGCTCTAAAATTGTAACATTGCGAGACTGGATGAGAGGCAATGCCACATCTTGATTCGCAGCGATAGTGGTACCGTCTCCAGCTTGAATATTGATGCTGTTTGAATCCGTTTCCAGGTAGAACTCACCGTCTGCGTCAATGGTGGCAGAGGCGGCATTTAACATTTCAACGCTGGATGTTCCGCCGAAATCATGAACACCCGTCCAAGTAAACGTGGCCGCTTCATCCAATTCAGAGTTACTAATTGAATCGGCAGGAACGGTAATTCCGGTTGTGAATGTAGGCGAAGTCCCAAAAACTAAAACGCCGGTACCAGTTTCATCATCCATCAATGCCAAAAGTTCTGAGGAAGCGTCTATTTCGGTTTCAAGCAAAATATTTACACTGCCCTGTATAGTTTCCAGCTCGGCAGTTGTATCAATGGCATCATCTTCTATAATTGCTGAAGCCAGCCCGTCTAATCGGTCTAATTCCGTACTCGCAATGGTTGCTGCGCCCGTGATGATATTGTTTGCGCCTATGTTGATAGCGTTTGTGATGTTCGCCGCTGAAACGTCAATGGCATCAACCACTCCGCCGTCTACCCCACTGGAAGTCACCAGAATAGCATCAGTCAACGTAGAAGCCGTAGTCTCGGAATTGTTGATAGTAATAGCAGTGTCTAGGATGGTGTTAGCTGTTCCTTCTTCATAGTTAATAACAAACCCGTCTAACGTATCACCTGCATCCTCGCTTTCAGATGTTAAATCCAATCTGAAAACGTCAACATCATCTGTGGCTGCTGCATCGTTAATTTGGTTGAAATCGATATTCAAAACACTCACATCACCCGTTGTTTGGCTGGAAACTATCGTCTGCTCAGTATCACCAAATCCGATTGATCCGTTTCCAGAGGCGTCACCGATCACATCCCAAGTCGGCGCGCTTCCAGTGGCCGTTAGAGTCGTCCCATCAAACGAAAGTCCTGACCCAATCACAGCAAAATTCCATTCAGTGCCCGTGTCTGAGTCGTCCCAAATAAATATGCCGTCTGCTCCTGGATCGACCAAAGATTGCCCTGTTCCGCCAGCCGCTAAATCCAAATCATCATCGTCTGTCGCGTCTCCAACTACTTTGTCCGCGTCCAAAGCGTCATTCGCCATGTCTGCATCTACGATAACTCCCGCAGCAATCGCAGTTGTGTTACTTCCTGCCGAGGCCGTTATATCCCCACTCAATGCCGCCCTTCTCAATACACCAGAAGCCACCTCCAAACTGGCATCGTCTATTGATGTGATTGACGTATCATCCAACATGAAATAGCTGGTAGTGTCCACCCCATTCACATCTGGAAATCGGTACAGTTGTTCATTCGTGTCTGCTGTTGAACCCTCAGATAAAAATCCTGGCCCGATCGCATCCGCAAACAAAACAATCTCATCCACCAACAAAGCGGGGTTTCCTGCAAGCGTGGTCGCATAATTGAATTTTGCCGTAATATCGTCAGGAGCTGCCACTGTATCCAACCCCCAGTCCATGTAAAGATTGTCTAGGAAATTGGCGTCTGTGGCTGCGGTCGTGTTGACTGTAATCGAGTCGCCACTTCCTCCTGCGGATTCCCATGTTAAAATTCCTGATCCGTCAGTCTGTAATTGTTCACCCGCATCTCCATCATCAGGTGGCAAAGTATATGCAACATTCCCAGCTAAAGCCGGCACTGTTATCGTTGTATAATTGATTCCGTTATCCGTGTCCTCTAGAATTTTCAGAGTTCCGGCCCCAGCTGCCGCATTTGATATATCAATCTCCCCAATGACCGCTAAAGTAGCCGCTGCACCAGCCGTATCATCAATGGTAAAAATTTTTGTGTCACTACGATATAGCCTCACATCTCTTGCTGCACTCCCAGGCCCCACAGTCATTGTTCCGTCATATAAAAATCTGAATCTCGAAAAAGTATCTCCACTGATGGAAGCTCCCATAAACCCATCTCCCGCCGTATCTCCACTTGCAGCAATGGTAGCCGCCGTGGTGCTTCCAGTTTCGGTATGAGTTATATTAATCGGAGAATTATCGACGGTTGAAGTTATCCCCACAACTTTATTGGTATCATCCCAAGTCAGGCCCGCATCTCCATCTAAAACCCCCGCGTTATTAAACTGTATCTCAGTAGTAGCTCCTCCCGCCCCAGCCGCGACCGTTTCCCAAGTAATCGAACCACCCGTATTGAACTGAGGGACTTGCCCGTTTGAAGGAACGTCTGAGGCCGTGGTAGCTACCAGGTAAGCTGACGCCGTTCCATTGAATACCTCATATGCGTCAAACCCGGTCCCCCATCCGTCTGTGTCTAACGCCACCTCGCCATCGGCATCGGTCAGAGGAGTAGCTTGAGCCGTTAATGTGAACTGGGTCGTAATGGTCGGAGTCGTGAGATTCCAATCGGTTACAGCCAAAGTGTCATCTACCGTCGGAGAAGCCCAAGTCCCGCCAAGTTCACCGCCTGGAGTTTCTCCTGAGTTAAAAACTGTTGCACCGCCTTCGGTCAGAGTCGCTCCTTCTATTGTCCCTGTCGCCGTGAGATCCCCCGTAGTCCCGGCATCAGTAATAGTAAGTAAGGTGTTTGCCCCATCATTGAAAACAAGAGTCGCGGCGTCTAAAGTGATTGAATCATCCAGTTCAGTCCCGTCTATAGAATCGTCTGCGACATCTAAAGTAAGCGCAGCCCCCTCAGAACCGGCAGCCCCGCCGGTTATGCTTGTCCCATTTGCGACCGATGCCACATAATTCCCAGTAGTGTCTGTTGTAAGAGCAACCGAATTTGCTTGAATAGTCGTTGCGCCTGCGGAAGTGATCGCCACATCCCCGGACATTGTTTTATTGTCCCAACTGTCGGTCCCGTCATAGATAAGAATATGGCCTGAAGCAAGCGCAGAAATATTGGTGTCGCTCAACCCGGATAATGTGGTTGAACCTCCCGAAGCGGTCCCAAGGTCGTATAGTTCGACTGTTGTTCCTGTTTGTAGCAGATGCCCTGCCGGTACGATCACATCGAACACAGGTTGAGCATCCGGCGAACCGTCGTCCTCTCTCACTCTAAGAGGAGGATTGACTACTTGAGCAAAACAAACAGCAGTCGCAAAAAAGAAAACCGATAAACTATAAAGCCAAGTCTTAAGTTTCTGGAGTGGTTTCATATTCGATCACATCCAATGTCATGTCGCCTGTTAAAGAGGCAAGATAAATCGAAAAGTCGCTGGTCACGTTTCGATATTGAAAAGTCTGGCCCTGATAGAGAATGCCGGCCCCGCCACTATCGCAATCGCTCCCGCCGTATTTAAGATAGTTGTCCGTATTCCCACCCCTAACTGTGGAAGTCGCATAATGCAGGTCGATATGATATTTGCCTGCCCCGATAACCAACTGAGTCGGAGCAGTGCCGATAGTGACAGTTCTCGCAGAAGCAGGCCCGATTTCCCTGCCTGGAATAGTGGGCAGACCGGCGTTTCTAGGGTCTCCAATAATTGCCGGGGGTTGGTTTCCAGCCATCTATTATTTCTCCCCTTTTAATTGCTTCAGATCAAATTGCGTCTTTTTTGTTTCAAGATCGCGTTCTTTTCTCTCATATAGAATTTTGATATTGTCGGCATTCCTTTTGTATTCAACCGCCTTCTCAAAAAGAGATTTGGCCTCGGCTTCTTTCTCATTCGCTTTATCCAAAGCCTCTTTTGCTTCCTTAAGCTGCTTTTGGGATTCATCGCTTTTGGTATTTGCTTCTCTTAATTGGTCTGAAACCTGATTCTGCAACTTGAGCATATAATCAATAGTCTCTTTCGCATTCTTGAGTTCATCTTCGCCTTTTGCTTTTTGGGCCGAGAAATCCCTTCTTTCATTCTCAAGCCGCAATCTCAACACTTCGGTTTCGTCCTTGAGTTTGGCCGCATGATCGAGCTTGGAGGCAACTTCGTTTTCCCGATTACCCAAAACCCGCTCTCTCTCATTCAATTCATGGCGGCGCTTCTCTACCTGAACAGCGAAAAGATTGACCGTTTTCTCCTTTTCGGCAAGCTCGTTTCGCTGGAGTTCCAGCTTTTCAACGGATTTTATTCTCTTGTCCAAAAGAGCCTGAGCGTCTGAAAACTCCCTCATCTTTTTCGCGTATGTCTGTTCCTCTTCTCTGCGTCTTGCATTGAATTCTCTGAGCGACCTTTTGAGTTCGTCGTTTTCGGTTTGCTCTTCCTTTTTTTTGCGGTCCCTCAAGTCAATAATGGCTTTGTTGAGAGAGTCGTATTCTCTTTTAAGATCATTCACCTTAAGAACGAGTTTAGGATCGAAATCAAGAGATGGACTCATTTCTTGCTTCCTTTCTTCTGAGCTTTCTTTACGGCGGGTTCTCCCTGATTTTCGCTATTAACGGAATCGCTATTACCGAATCGCTTGTTGAACCCTTCGACTGTTGGGTATCCGTCAGGACAGGTACCGTCTCCAAAATAGTCTTTTTGCTCTTTGGTGAGCGAATCCCAATCAAGACCTAACTTATCTTTGACTTCATGTTGAGACACGAAAATAGGCATACATCTCCCCTTTAGTTATCTAACCGTTCTGCTTCCCGACGGATTCAAGGCCTGCTAAATAAAAGACTCCAAGCATGGCAGTCATCGGCAGGTGGGCCGGGAATCCAACAAAAGCAAGCGCCCCAAATCCAACAAATCCTGAAAGCCAGCCGCGAGATATTTCAGGTTTCTGAGCTTTGAAGTAATTCCTCAAAATCCCATAGATGAACCAAAAGAGAAGGCCGAGTCCGATAATTCCGGCCTCGACTCCAAGCTGCAAATAATCGTTATGCGCCTGAGCAGCCCAATGCCCGTTATTCCAAAAACCGGGCTTGCCTTCGGTCGATCCGATTAACTGATAGGCTCCTAGTCCCCACCCAAACCAAAATTTTTCAAGCCACAAGTCTTTCGCCCATCCCCAATAGACAAGTCGGTCTCCGATGCTGAAAAAACCGTCTCTGAGCGAGAGAAACCACCACGCAAAAAAGGCGGACAGTCCAAGAATCATTCCTCTTTTGAACTCAAAGCCAATAACCCAATGAACTGCAAGCGCCAGGAACCAAACCGTAAGCCCGGACGCGCTATTGCTTAAGGCGATAGCTATCCCGCAGATGAGATAGCCCCAAATGCCTAAAATGCCCTCAAAAGAGAGCATTGAGCAGGCTCCAAGCGCTACGAATGACCCAAATATAGTCGGGTTATCGAAAAATCCGGCGACCGGATTCGGGCCTATTTTTGTGTTTAACTCTATTGGAGACAGCCCAAATTTTTGGCCGATTCCGACCAGGGCTATCGCAAGAGTTGTAACCTGGATAATGAAATTGAGACTCGCCCAATCTCTAGCCGTAGTCCGTGTCGCCAGAAGCCAGAAAAGGGAAACGGCAGCCGCGAAATTGAAGTAGGCCATGACCTCAGAGAAATTGAGAACCATTGACTTGGAACACATCATGGGCCAAGCCAGCCTGTATATCCACAGGATGCCAAGCCAACCCAAGAACAGAGCCAGATCGCGGTTCCAATAGACTCTCAGCGGCCTTTTCGCCATTTCAAGCAGATTCGCCGCACCTACGGAAATAAGGAACAATCCGATTCTAGGAATTCGGCCTTGATCAGCCGCAAACGGAAGCGCGAAAAACGGCATCAATGCAAACAAAGCGTAAAGAGCTTTCAAGTATTGCCTTTACCGAAAAGTTGAGGGAGTGGGCAGCAACAAGTGACGTCCCTCAAGCCACCAACCTATTGCCGCCCACCGCCACTCTCCCTCGTTACGGGATCGACTGAGGATTGATATACGCCCAAATAACGAGAGTGTCCGACGACACTGCCGAAGTTTGGAGCGAAGTCCCAACAATCGGTGCGTCCGATGCGGCATTACCAGCCTGACCGGAAACCGTACTGGTTCCGATAGGCGTTCCTGCCGCCGCCGTTCCATCAGTCGAGTTAGCCATCAAGACTTGGCAGGGGCCTTTGGTGCAGATAACTCCCCTTTCCGCAGCCGGGATGGAATCAGACACAACAACGCCTGCCGCCAAGTTGCTGTCGGCAGAAGTAGTTGTTGTAACGTACCCACCAAGCGTAGTGCCTGCAGTTCCAGTCGTATCCCAAATAACCACAGTTCCGGAAGTGAGAGCAGACCCGGAGTTGTTGTAGACGGTAATAAGCTCCTGGTAAGACTCAGGGTTATTCGGGTTGTTTGCCAGCGCATTACCAGTCGCCAATGCGAAGGCAAAGAGAAACGCAAAAGCGAATGCAAACCTTCTCATTTTTGCCTCCTTTTTAGCTGTAGGTGTCGCCGGAGCCGGTCAAGACCCCTTGCGCCGCCAAACGGTTAGAAACGACGTTGGACATCAGAAGAATCTGAGCAACGAGAACATCCTTATTCGATGGCCGAATAAACGGAGTGTTCACGAAGTCTCGATCCCTCTGAATCTGCCACCACAGGTATTTCGTGTTGAGGAAATAACCCGTGTTCGCAGGAACGCTATCGCCGTAGATGATCGGCGCTCCCTTGAACATCAGGTTTTGAATCCCGATATCTCCGAGCGTCTTGTTCGCCATCGGGGTTCCGACTGAGCCAAGCGGCAAGTTGTAGCTGATCGTTGCCGAAAGGACTCTTTCGTAATTCTCGAACATCGAACCGGTGAACTCGATGATGTCAGGATGTTCCCCACCGCGAGCTACCTGTCTCCAGAGACGAAGCATGGATGGGATTCCATCGGTTGACCAGTTGGTCGAAACCGTATCAGCGATATTCCGCCAATAAGCGTTCGTTCTGGCGATGTTCCCAGTCGTTCCTGTAGAGACTGAGGTTGAGACAAGATTCTGAAGCCCGGTGAGTCCATTGTCGGATTCGGTATTGGCACTATGCAAGTCATCGTCAAGCACTTCGATCAGTGACGTTTCCGCCTGCTCGGTCAATGTCGCCACCAGATCAATAATACCTTCCGGCCCGGAATTCAGAATCATTTCACGGCCAGTCACATAAACAGAAACAGCGTGCTGCTTCCAGTTATAGAAGGCCGCTTCCACGGGGTCTTGCTTTCCTACTCCGAGCGTATCATCGTCGTTGTAGGATTGCGCCGTATTATTCAGTTCCTTAATGATCGGGAGCCGAATTTGGGCGCCGCCTGACGTTTTCCTAACTCGTCCGTTAGAATACATCCAATACAAGAGCGGAATACGAGTGGTTACGTTGTCCGCGATTTGCTTGACGACGTTATCTAACGTCTCAGTAAGGAATGTGTCATAGCTTGTTTGCAATGCTGTCGTAGCCATGCACTCTCCTATGTTTCATTATTAGAGCTTCGCTCAACAGGAGCTTCGCTCAACAGGAGCTTCGCTCAACAGGAGCTTCGCTCAACAGGAGCTTCGCTCAAACGCAAGAGAATGCAGGCCAGAACTCAGGAGAGACCGTGCTTGCCGAGCAGTTTTTGACCGATTTCAGAAACGGTCTGTCGGATATCCCGATATTTCCCGGTAGACGGTGAACTCGATGGTTTGGCGCCGCTTCCTCTTCCATCTGAAGAAGCTCCTTTTGCTTTTTCGACCTGTCTTTTATTTTTGTCGTCCAGAGCTATCTTCAAATCCTCCCAGGTCGCCACTCTCTTGAACGCTTCCAATGCCGTCACGGTTCGGTCCCGCAAGACCTTTTTCATTTCGGACTGGTATTTTTCGACCAACTCAGCCGGAAACTCCTGTTTCAGATTGGCTATTTTGGCCACTGCGCTATCATCGAGAGTGGAACCCACAGACCCTTCCAGGGAAGCCAGTTTTTGTTCGAGAGAAGATAGCTTCTCACCGTATTTACGGTCCGACGCTTTTTCCGCTCTCTGAACAACACCGTCGATGAGCTTCTTCAGGCTCTTTCGTTGTTCCCCGCTTAATGACGGATCGTCCAATAGCTCTGCCGCTTGATCTTCGACCGCATCCTTCGAGTGATTGGGATTGGCTAAAAATTCCTGAAATCTGCGAAACTCTTCAGGATTTTTCTTAGCCCAAAGCGCGATTTGCGCCCCGGCTTTCAGCGTTTCCTCCCCGCCGACCAACTCTCTAAGTTCACGAAGTTCTTTCGTTTCCCTATCGAGTTTGTCATGTTGAGATTGCCAATACTTGAAGGCTTTTTCTTCCTTTGAACCGCCTTCTTCCTTTTTCCCCGAATCGGATTTCTCGTCTCCGGTGGAAGAATCGGCTCCAGTCTGAGATTCGGGTTCACCATTTAGGATGCCCTGCTCAGTTGCCGGAACCTGGTTTGGCATGATTGACTCCTATCCTTTGTTAGTACAGTTACTTCTGTTAGTACAGTTACTTCTTCTTGCTGTATGCAAGTTACTTCTTCTTGCTGTGAGCATTCGGCGTGAACTGGCTCTCGTCATCTTGGACAACCGCGATAACCGCCGATTTTGGGCGCTTGAGACCTTCCGCTCCCTTAAAAGGCTTCGCGCCAGTTTTAGCCGCGAACTTATCAGCCATGATCTACCTCCTTTTTCAACCTGGTTTTAAGTAAAGAACAGTGTTTTTGTCTTGTGCCGCTTCCCTGTCCAAGAAACTTCATCAGTTAGATTTCGTTCATTGCAAAGTTTTTTTCTATGATTTCTACTTCTGACCTCAATCGGATTCCGGTCTAAATTGTGTTCCATGTACGGATACAGTCTATCAGCCGAGATTTCATGGCGGTAAACACGCTGAGCCTTGGTTCCGCAATGCTTGGCCTGATGTTTCTCGTTCATCTTCTGGCTAATGCTGAACTCCTCGGAACAAACCGTGCATTTGAAATCGTAGATCATGCTAATGCATCCGCCTAGCGCATCCGCCTAGCGCATCCGCCTAGCGCATCATCCCAGTTTCAGTTCCAGTACCGCCACGGATATTTGAAGCGGCCCCGCGCAAATCAGACATTCGTGTGGCGCCCGATCTTTCAATTTCAGGGCTGGCCCCACTTCGAGGAGTGGAAGTGTCCCCTTTTTGAGGGCCGATTTCCGCTTTGCCTTCAGGCAATCTGCCTGCATGTCCCTGGATATGAAGCATCATGGCATCGTTTTTGATTCCGCTTTGCATATGAACTTTCATATGAACTTGATCGTTTCCAGTCACCGCCTGAGGAAGATTCTGGGCTAAAAACTCGTTCTCAACCTGAGCGTCTTGCATCTCTTTGTTCTGGTCACCGATTGCAAGCTCGACTTCCTTGAATCCGACCTTATCGAGAAGCTGCTTGAGGATAATGCCCCAATCCTGAATCTGACCCATAAACTGAGGCGCGCTAATGACTGAAACCGTCTTGAGATAATTGACAGCTTCGAGCGCTTCGTCGTCAGGCGGTTTAGCCGAGCCGGGTTCTATCTTGTAGACAAGTTCCTGCTGTACCCTACGCCTGGACGGTTCGGGCCAAACAAAATCAAGCGGACGGCCAAGAATTTCCTCGATTCGGGACGGATGATAGAACTGCCAGATAAGCTGTACTCTCTTTCTCGATATGCGTCGCATAAAATCTTCGGTCTTACTTTGCCTGTCTTGAACTCTGACCATCGGCCCTTGAGCTACAATCTTTGACTCGGTAGCCGTATCCACACCGGGTATACCGGAAAATCCGGTCTGAAGAATGCCTGAAGTCATTCTGAAATTCTCTAGCTCAAGTTGATATTGGCGGTAAACATCGGTCGGCAATGGAAGGTCTTTAAGCTCTCTGACTTGGAGAGGATCGCCGCTTATCTCGACAATCCCGCCATCTTCCGGCTCGGCAAGAAGCTCTTTTTGGGTTTCAGTCAGGATGCCTGGAGGCACTAAGTATTTGCGGTTGAATCTCTTCCGATGATTCGCCATCTGAGAAATCATGTTTGAGATATTGACTAGCTGCGGTTCGAAAACGATTAAATCAGGGGTAGTGTAGAACATGGTGCATTCGGGATGAAACGCCTCGTCCCGATAGGTGAGGCATTCGTATGGAAAGCCGTCACACCAATAAGGCCACGGGTCGGGTTCTCTCAGATAGCCGTCAAGCCCATCGGCCAAATAGAACCGGCTTTGGCCTCTTTTGTCCCAAACTTCGAAATATTCACCGACATCTTGATCGAAATCTGAGACAACCGATCTGGAATCCTGTTGTGGTCT
>Ga0209640_10000238_pt1 | contig 40956 bp, 36 predicted proteins | sample RifCSP10_1_FD_184018 | JGI IMG/M metagenome (GOLD analysis project Ga0209640, IMG submission 184018) | Soil microbial communities from Rifle, Colorado - Rifle CSP2_sed 10_1 (SPAdes) (version 2) | ecosystem: Environmental > Terrestrial > Deep subsurface > Rock core/Sediment | place: Rifle... | reverse complement strand
GGACGACCCGCGCAATCCTGCCGTCATCGCGGATCTCGTCGGCGATAATGTCGGTGACTGTGCTGGCCGCGGCGCCGATCTGTTCGAATCCACTGCGGCCGAGAATATCGGTGCGATGATTCTCGGCGTCGGCCTTTACCCGTTTTTCGGCTTGAAGGGGATACTGTTCCCGCTGGTCGCGCGCGCGTTCGGACTGTTGGCCTCGATCGTCGGCGTCATGGTCGTTAGATGCCGGGAAGATGAAGATCCCATGAGGGCGCTCAATCGAGGGTACTATGTGACCAGCATTCTGGCCGCGCTGGGTTTCATGGCGGCAAGCTATACCATGCTGCAAGTTGACCCCGGCAAATATCCCGACGCGACCTCGGCGTGGTTATACTTTTTTCTGTGCGGCGTCATCGGCATCTTGATGGCGCAAGCTTTTGTTTACATCACCCAATATTATACCGAGTCCAAATTCCGGCCGGTGAAAGAGATTGCCGAAGCGTCGCAGACCGGCCCCGCGACCAATATCATTACCGGCGTTGCGGTCGGGCTCGAATGCACGGCGGTCCCGGTCATTGTCATTTCGATCGCGATTCTCGGCGCCTATTTCCTCGGCGGTGCGAGCGGCGTACCTAACGCCGGTTTATTTGGCACGGCGGTGGCGACGATGGGGATGCTGGGAACTGCAGCCTACATTCTGGCGATGGATACTTTCGGGCCGATCACCGATAACGCCGGCGGCATTATCGAGATGAGCGGTGAACCTGAAACGGTGCGCCACAAGACCGACCGCCTCGACGCGGTCGGCAATACGACCAAGGCGTTGACTAAAGGTTATGCGATCGGCTCGGCGGCGCTCGCTGCGTTTTTGCTTTTCTCTGCATATTTGGACGAAGTCGCCCATTACGGCACGAAGCTCGAGTCGGTCAATATCGCAAAGCCGGAAGTTTTTGTCGGCGGGCTTATTGGCGCAGCTCTGGTATTTCTATTCTCGGCGCTGGCGATCCGCGCGGTCGGCAAAGCAGCTTATTACGTTATCAATGAAGTCAGGCGGCAGTTTAGAGAGAATCCCGGAATTCTGCAGGGAACGGTCAAGCCGGACTATGCGCGTTGTGTCGATATCGTCACCCTGGGCGCGCTCAAGCAGATGGTGTTGCCCGGAGTCATCGCCGTCGGCACGCCCGTTGCCGCCGGTCTGATTTTTCGCATGTTCGGGGTGGGCGCCGAAGCCGTGGCGGCTCTGTTGATGGTCGGCACCATCGCCGGTATCTTGATGGCCACGTTCCTTAATAACAGCGGCGGAGCATGGGACAATGCCAAGAAATTTATCGAAACCGGCGCTTACGGCGGCAAGGGCTCCGAGACCCATAAAGCCGCCGTTGTCGGAGATACGGTCGGTGATCCTTTCAAAGACACCGCCGGCCCCAGCTTACACGTGTTGATCAAGTTGCTGGCGACGATCACGCTGGTCTTGGCACCGTTGTTCGTTTAATCTGACGCAGCTACCGGACCCGCTGCTCGCGGCGCGTGTGCACACGATTAAGCAAAGCTGAAAAGGTTTCTAAAGCCTTTGTCGAAGCCAAGGGAATCGTAGTGCCGCCAATGCACGGTTGATTGCTCGTCTGGAAAATGTTGTTTTGCCAAATATTTGAATCACAGTTTGTGTTGCCATCCAAAAGATCCACGCCGTTCCGAATGGCTATATTGTTTTCGATCGTGTTGGATTGTGTAAAAACGAATGCCATAATCTTCGTTCGTGACCACGTTCCCAGTCAGTCGATTTCCACTCCCCGCTATCCCAAAACCTTCGTCAGTCACGGAGGTGTTGTCAGGCACCCCCGCATGTACATTTTGAACCAAAACGTTGTTATCTCCCTGAGTGATGTACCCGGCACTTTGTAATCTCGCATAGTTCGCGGTTAGCTGATTCGCGTTTCCCCCGACAAAAAACCCCAAGGTGCCTATACCGTCTTCACGGTTAAGAACGGCCCTGTTTTGCTGCAGGATGTTGTTATTGCCCCAAACAACAACTGCGCCAAACTCCCCGATTGAAAAGACCGTATTGCTGATTAGAGAATTATTATCACTCATGACTTCAATCCCAGGATCGGCGGCGGGATATAGGATCAGGACATTTTGCACGGTGTGGTTGCCTGTACCTTGGACTACAACACCACACGGATCCTCAGCCTGAAAATCGGCTTGGTAGCTGCAATTAATCGTGCCCTCTCGAAGTTGAGCCCGCCTGCCATCCAGGATGATCTGCCCAGCATATACATGATTGTTTAGGTTTAGCACCGCCCGGCCCCTGACAGTGATCGGTGCTGTGGCCGTGCTGCAGTCGAGATCGGCAGGAAGGGTGTAGATTTGTTCTGTTAGCGTACTGCCGCAGGTGACAGGAGCCGATGCTGCAAAGGCTGCATCTGTAGTAAGAAGGACAAAAAATGCGATCAGCAAGTTTTTCAGATTCAGCATGGGATACCCTCATTTTTGCGACGAAGCGGTATTGCTGAAATTCACTTTCGGCCTGATGACGCTAGTGCATGGCGGATGCCGAACGCTGTCAAAGAACGATCACCGGATTTCTTTAAGTTTTTTTTTCGGCATTTCGCGGAGGTGCGACGAATCGATTCAGGTATGTTGCATCCCTGGGAATCCACTTGCCTGAGTTTTCAGAGCCCCCGCATCGGGGCCGCAGTGGCGCTCGTTTGGCGGCACGACAAGGGACTATTTCACACTCTGGAAAATGCGATGACGCTTCGTTTACCCGTACGAAGGGAGCGCCGGACCTGAAAACAAAAACCGCCGGAGGTGACACGAGGTTCAAAATCGTCGGGGATTTTTTTGTAAAGCGGCTATAAAAGCGTCCAACGGCTGGTCAGAAAAAACCTGCAGATAATCCTCCAGTTCTGTCAGCGGTTTTTTTACAGCGAACAAGCATCACCACTCTACCTGTAACGCAAATGGGACAAAATCCGAGAATTGGGACAAGGAACTACGAAAGATTCCTATCGGCTGCTCATGGGGCGCACGCATGGAAACGGCATGAAAGATGCAGGAAGTTGAAGTGCTTTTCACTGATAATTTTCAATCTTGGGCTTGCAGCTCTGGTTCGATTTCTGAAATACCAAGCGCGGTGAAACTCCTTAGATAAAAATCCTCAGGGGACTTGTTAAACATTAGCGAGACACAGCGACAGTTGGCGAGCGAATCGACGCAGACCTGCCACACGGCACTTAACAAGGGACGATCGAATGTTGAATCTTCCCAATTACGCCCATACCCTTCGCTGCGTCGGTCAAGCTCTGCAGCATCTCCAAATCGAAGCATTTGAACTAAAAAGCTATTTCGGTGATTTTCGCCTTCTGGCCGGCGATCCGAATCCACCTTACACAAGTCTGATCCAGTTAGCCTTATCGGCTCAAGAAATAGAAGTTCTTGAACGCGAAGGTCAGGGGCGGCGCGGACAGTCCAACTTGAATTTGAGGTTTGACAGCGTCCCTGAAATGCTTCGGGCAATTGGGGAATACATTGATCATAAACATGGACGCTTGCGGCGGATCGACAATACCTGCTCCTCAGACCTTAATAATCCGGTAGTGAGGATCGAGTATCAAACTAGAACTGGAGATCTGCAGAGGGAAGATCTCACGATGAGTTTTCTTCACGACACATCGGTCCGTATGTACAAACACCGCACTCGGCCGGCCAGAGCCTCGGGGTCCTCTTGATTGGTCTCACGGTCACGCCCTTGGCCTAGTTTAGCTTCCTCAACCACAACCAAACCAACGTCGGCGGCTGCCCCGCCGCCCGTCGAGCGCGGCCTGCGCCGGCCTCTCTCCTTCAGCATCAATGGCCTTGACAGCGAAAACAGGTTGATGAAGTCTGAGAAGACTGCGAGTGCGGGCGTTGTTGCCGAGTCGGACGAAATCACAACGAACAACGACTACACGAGCATCCAGGAGAACAGCTAAAAAAGGTCGTCGGAAAATTTAGACGCCGGTTATCAAGAAAAGCCGGTTGAAAATCAGAGCGCTGCAAGTTATTGAAAATATTCGCGCCCGGATGGTGGAATAGGTAGACACAAGGGACTTAAAATCCCTCGGACCGAAAGGTCTGTGCCGGTTCGAGTCCGGCTCCGGGCACCACGGAAAAACCTTCGAGACCATAGCAGTGCTACCAGACGGTAAAACGCTGCACTGCTCGAGCGGTTGTGATGAACGGCGGCCAGATGATCTGATGTCGCCACCTCCAAGAGGTACCGTTAAAAAGTGCGGACGTTTGAAATAACGGTACTTGGGCGCGCGGAGTCTAGCGGCCGCAGTGCGCTAGCAATCTTTCGGATGACCCCCGCAGCCCGAGATCCTGCTCGTGTCTGCGCCTACCGAGGGGCAAGCTACTCGGCGCGTCTCGAATCGACTGGTGGGATCCGCGCCGTTCTCGCACCCGAATCACGGACGCGAGTGCAAGATCTGGTCTGCGCAATTATGGGTTTACGTCGCCGACTAACAAACCGGGCCGCGTTCCATTCGTTTCAAAAGCTCACGGTTGACTTCGTCGAGCAGTTCTCGAATAGCCGGGTCGTTGGTTTTCATTTGCTGCGCGACCAGAAATTCTTTAAAGCGGGACAGGTATTGGGTCGTTTCTTCGGTAAGCATCCGACTCGTTTACCACCTTCGATAAAAATTTCAAGCAATTTTTACAAAATCTCGACGGCGCCGACGCACCCACCTTGGTTCGATGACATTCGTGAAATTTCCCTACGCGAACGCGGCGACTGATATTTTGATTCAAAGCAATTGTCCGCCGGGGATGTGCGGGAAAGCGCTCATCTCGTGAGCTGGAGCCAATGGTTGTACCTTGCACAAGTAGGAGGAGTTGAGTTGATCGAGCCGCGTGATGCCGAGCAAGCCCATCGATGTGATGATTTCGCTTTCGAGTATTTCCAGAACCCGCATCAGGCCGGCCTGGCCGCCGGCGGCGAGTCCCCAACCTTGCAGCTTGCCGATCGCGACCGCGCGGGCGCCGAGCGCAATCGCCTTCAGCACGTCGCTGCCCCGCAGGATGCCGCCGTCGAGCACAATCTCGGCCCGGCCGCCAACCGCATCGACGATCTCCGGCAACATGTCGATGGTCGCCCGCCCATGATCAAGCTGGCGGCCGCCGTGGTTGGAAACGTAAATCGCGCTGACGCCGTGCGCCACGGCGAGCGCTGCGTCTTCGCCCGTGGCGACGCCTTTCAAGATCAACGGCAACCCGGCGATTTTTTTAATGGCATCGAGAAGCTCCCAGGTCAGCCGCGCTCGATACTCGTAGCCGACACCGCGGCGGCTCGGCGGCAGCCAACGGTCCATCATCTGGCGCTCGCGGTGGCCGTAGTGCGCTGTGTCAACGGTAAGGCAAAGCGCAGAGTAACCGGCCTGCTTCACGCGTGTCAGGAGAGTCTCGACCCACTTCAGATCTCCTTGGACGTAAAGCTGAAAAATCTTTGGCGTACGGCTGGCCGCTGCGATCTCTTCCAAGCTCGGTTGAGTCACGGAGCTGACGAAATTGACCGTGCCGAATTCCGCAGCGGCTTGGGCGACGGCGATGCCGCCCTGGGCGGTGATCGACTGCAACGAGCCGATCGGCGCGAGCAACACGGGAATTTTGAGTTGATGTCCCAGAACCGTCGTCGAGGTATCGATCTTGGAAACATCGACGAGCACACGCGGCCGAAACGCGAGACTATCGAGACCGAATCGGTTGCGGCGCATGGTGGTTTCCGATTCGGCGCCGCCGGTGAGATAGTGCCAGACGTTATCCGTAAGATTGCGCCGGGCGGCTATGATAATCTCTTGATTAGTGATGAAGTCCAAAGCCATATGGCCCCCCTTGATTGTCTGCTGATGGCAGCCGAGCGACACTCGCCTATTCCGGTTAGCTCAAACGGAACTTTATGACAATCCTTTTTGCTGGACCGCGTCGAGCTGTTTAGTTGGCGGGACTCGAAATATCAGAGCCAGTCACGAATCTTCACGTCGAGAAGGATTCTTCGCGGAGTTTATCCAGAGTCCCGCCGAAGGACTCGGAACGTCAGTCAACAAGCGACTTGTTCATCTCGAACCCTTCAATGCGCTCAGGGGTAAACTCCGTGAGGAATCTTGCGCTAACTGAGCCACGCCGTACCTTTGACATCCGCGTGCGACGATGGTAGGCGCGATTGTTGAATGGCTTTCTTTTGCCGAACACAGGGCAGGGAAAATGTGGAGGGTTGCAAATGGTTGCATGGCGCGCACGTATCGGTTTGATCAAGCCGACCCATCGCGGCAAGTCGTTCGCGTACTGGTATAAACATGCGCCGGAGGGCGTGGAGATCGTGCCGACATTTATCGGTTTTCGCAGCGAGAAGCGCGAAAGTTTTCTCGAAGGGTTCAAAAAGGCGGAAGAACTGGCGGTGCAGCTCAAAGAGGTGGGCTGCGACATCATCTCGGTCAGCGGCACACCGCCGTTTCTGCTGAAAGGCCTCGATTTCGAGCGGCAGTGGGCGGCCGAGTTATCGGTGAAAATTGGCCTCCCCGTGGTGACGCCGATGGAACCGCACGCTATCGCGCTGCAGACCCTGGGGGTGCGCAAGGTGGCGCTGGCGACTTACTATGGCAGCGAGCTCAACCAGGCAATCGTCGATTATTTTTCACGCTTCGGTATCGACTCGGAAATGATGGCGGGCTTGAGCGCGACAGGCCAGAGCTCGGGGTTGTATACCACGTCGCTTTTAGCTCTGGATGAAGTCTCGCACATGGATGTCTATCGACACTGCAAGAGGGCGTTAAGGAACATGCCGCCGGTCGAAGCGATTTATATCAACGGCGGCGGCTGGGACGCCGCGCCGGCGATCGACGATCTAGAACGTGATCTAAAAGTCAAAGTCGTGTGGGCGCTGGCCGCGGAAATGTGGCTCACCTATCACATTTTAAAAATCGATAATCCCGTTTCCGGCAGCGGGGCTTTGTTGAGCGGCAGTTATACGCCGGTCCTTTAGCAAAATTTCACTAGAAAGGGCATGCGACAATGAGCCAAATCGATTGGGTCAAAACCTATGCGGCGATGGACAAGCGGATTGAGTTGAAATACCAGCAGTTGCCCAAGGGTGAGCAGACCGGCAAGCGGCCGCAGCCTGAAAAGCCCCAGGGAAAACCCTGACGGAGAGGGCGAGCTCTTCGCCATTGGAATGTTTCGACTTGGAGCTTAGCGAGATTCGGTTTAGGAACAAGCCATGGAAATTTTCGACATCCATCATCATCTCGGATCGTTAATGGGAGGAAGCCTCCAGGAAGGAGACGACTGGCAGGAGCGTGACTACGCCAACCGGGTGCGCGTCATGGATGCGAACGGCGTCTCGATGGCGGTCATTCTCGCGGCCACCGGGTATATCCAGGCTGACGGAATCAAAGACACGATGCGCTGCAACGATATGGTGGCCGCTTATCGAAAGCGCAATCCCAGGCGCTTTCCGGCCGCATGCGGTATCGTGGAGCCGCTCCATGGTGCGCGTTCGCTGGGCGAGCTGGAGCGAATCAAGTATGAGCATAAACTCGACGGCGTGGTGTGGCACAGCCGTTTCCAGGGGGTGGCGGTGGACCATCAGCTGATGCGTCCACTTTTGAAAAAAGTAAGTGATCTCGAGCTCGTGCCTCTGATTCACACCAACGCGGAATCGAATCTCGAGGCCGTGTGGCGCCTGGAGCGCCTCGCTTTGGAATTTCCCGAGATCACCTTCGTGTCGCTGGATGCGTTGACGACGAACACGAATAGCCAGTTAGCCCTCGATATTGCCAAGCGGACGGCGAATATACTCTTCGACACCGCCCATGTGCGGGGCTCGGCCTATATCCGTCAGTTCGTCGAAGCGGTGGGCTCGCGCAGATTGGTATTCGGCAGCCTGTTTTATTCCCACCCGGCGAGTTACGAGCGTTGCGCGTCCCTCGATGAGATAAAGACGGCAAAGGTCAGCGAGGAGGACAAGGAAAACATTCTCTCGCTCAATGCAAAGAAACTTTTCAAATTGGCCTGACGAGTGCCACAAGCGCGTGGCAAAATGGCTGGCTTTTAAAAGCGCAGTGGTTGTGTCATAGAGGAGGGTGCCTGGCAGGGATTGGCTGTTTCGTTACGAGTTCCGGGGTTGGCTTAACTCGAAACACGAGACTCGAAACTAAGCCGCGGCTCGCCTCTGCGATTTTCCGGGCAGCATGAAATCAGAGTTTTTCAGCAAGCTGCCAGCCTAGACCTAACGCGAAGACATTCCGTACGGACATCCATCAAATCACTTAAGGAGCGAACCGTGTCCTTCAAAAAAATCGGCATTTTGAGCATCGGGGAAATGGGTTTTCATTGGGCCAAACTGCTTAAGAGCCACGGCGTCGAAGTGTTGACCTACGATAAGGACCGCGCCGAGGTGAGTCGCAAGAGAGCTGAGAACGCCGGCGTCAAATCCGTGGCTTCGATGGCTGAGTTAGTTCAGGGGGCGGAGTTAATCGTTTCTATCGTGGTTCCATCCGCGGCAAAACGGGTGGCGGAAACTGTTGCCGCAGCGGTAAAAGGGTCGCGGCGCAAGGATCTCTTGTTTCTCGACGCCAACGCAATTTCGCCTATGACCGCCGATGACATCGCCGCGGAATTAAATCCGGCGGGAGTGAATTTTGTCGACGGCTGCATTATCGGTTCCGCGACAAGGATGGGTAAGGGGACGATCGTCTACGTGTCCGGACCCCAGGCAAGCAGGCTCCAGGCTCTGCAGTTGTTCAACATTCCGATCAAAGTCCTCGGGCCGAACACCAACCAGGCATCTGCTTTCAAAGTCGTCTACGCCGGTCTTACCAAAGGACTGCAAGGGCTCTTTTGTGAATTATTTATGGGCGCCCGGCGATTCGGTCTGCTCAAGGAGCTCACCGCTCAGTACGAGGAGAGTTTTCCCGGGTTAATCGATAAGGTTTCTTCGAGCATCGTCGGCCTGCGGATTCACGCGGCGCGGCGCGCCGAAGAAATGGACGAGCTCAAGCGCACGTTCAATCACCACGGCATGAATTCGTTCATGGCGCCCGCGGTACAAAGGGTGTTGGAGTCGATCGCCGCGCTGGAAACAGGAAAAGCGTCGGACAGCGGCGCGCGCCAGGGCGACTTACAGGAGACCCTGGAGCTTTTCTATCAAAAGGGGCTCTTGCAGATCGATACGGACAGACATAATTCTTAGCCCGGCGCTGGCCATAGTGCTGGATTCTTGCTATGGAGTGCACAACACAAATTGAGGGAGGGTTCGACAAGTGTCCCGAGTAGAAAAAAAACAACCGCAATACGGTTCCGACGTCGTCGTCGATTTGATGAAAGCCTTCGATATTGAATACGCCGCGTTCAATCCCGGTGCCACCTTTCGCGGTATCCATGACTCGATCGTCAACTACGGCAGCAACTACAAACCGGAAGTGATTTTTTGCCATCACGAAGAGATCTCCGTGGCGATCGCACACGGCTACGCCAAAGCGAAAAACAAGCCGATGATCGCGATCACGCACAACATGGTCGGTTTGCAGCATGCCAGCATGGCGATTTTCAACGCCTACATCGACCGCGTGCCGATCATGGTGCTGGGCGGCACCGGACCGATGAATTCCAAGCGCCGCCGGCCGCGCATCGATTGGATCCACACGGCGCTGGTCCAAGGCAACCAGGTGCGCGACTACGTCAAGTGGGATGACCAGCCCTATTCGTTGGCCGACGTGCCGGATTCGTTCATCCGCGGCTATCGCATCGCCACCACCGATCCGATGGCGCCGATCTACATCAACTACGACGCCGATATTCAGGAAGACGCGCTCACGGCTGCGATGGATCTCCCCGACGTGACCCGCTACGCCGCGCCGGCGCCGACCCAGGCGAACCCAGAAGCGCTGCGTCGAGCGGCGGAGATGTTGGTCAACGCCCAAACTCCGTTAATTGTGGCGGACCAACTCGGGCGCAATCCCAAGGCCGTGCAGTCCTTGATCGAGCTCGCCGAATTGTTGGCGATCCCCGTGGTCGATAAGGGTGCGCGTTTCAATTTCCCTTCGGTTCATCCACTCGATGCCACCGACGGCGCGCGCGAAATCCTGCAAAAAGCCGACGTCATCTTGGCGCTCGACGTGGGCGATCTGTTCGGCTCGCTGACGACGGTGAGCAAACAAACGCGTGTTTCGGAATACGTCACCTCGAGCGCGGTTAGAATCATCAGCATTTCGATGAACGACATGCTGGTTCACTCCTGGGCCAACGACTACCAGGCGCTGCAAGCGGTCGACGTGCCGATCACCGCCGACACGTCCGTCGCGGTGCCGGAGCTGACTCGACTGTGCCGCGGATTGCTCGGCAACGACGGCAAGAGAAAATCAACCCTCGAAGCGCGCCAGAAAGAGCTGGCCGATAAACATAACAGCCGGCGCGCAAAGTGGCGCGCCGACGCGGAGGCCAAAGGATCGCAGAAAGATATTTCCACGGCTTGGTTGGCGCTGGAAGTGGGCGAAGCGATCAAGCGCGAGCCCTGGGTGCTGGTGAACGGCACGTCGAACGGATGGACGCGCCGTTTGTGGGATTTCACCAAGCCGAATCATTCGCTCGGCGGCAGCGGCGGCGCCGGATTGGGTTACGGCCCGGGCGCGTCGATCGGCGCGGCGCTGGCGCTCAAAGGCAGCGGCAATATCCCCGTGGCGATTCAGTCCGACGGCGATATGTTGATGACGTCGAGCGCGCTCTGGACCGCGGCCAAGCACCGCATCCCGCTGCTCATGGTGATGCATAACAACCAGTCTTATTACAATTCCGAGGAGCACGGCATCGAAGTCGCCAAGTTCCGCAATCGCCCGGTGGAGAATGCCGGTATCGGCACCCACGTCGATGATCCGGAGATCGACTTTGCTGTCATGGCACGTTCCTTCGGCGTCAGCGGCGAGGGGCCGGTGCGTCGTCCTGCCGACCTGCGGTCGGCGATCGAGCGCGGACTCAAGTATGTCAAGGAAAAGCAGTTGCCGTATCTCGTCGATGTGATCGCCGAACCGCGTTAGCTCGCGTAAAAATTGACTCACGATCCCTATCGCGAATTTCGTCAGGCCGTCGATCGAGTCGAAGAAAAAATCGACCTCGGTCGCGCGGCCTTGACGATCGCGCTTACCGATTATCCCAATCTGGACATTGCGGCCTATCTTGCCCGCATCGACCGGCTCGCGCTGGAAGTGACCCAACGCTGCGGCAGCGGCGATGTCTATCCATCGCTGGCCGCGCTCAATGACGTTCTGTTCAAGCAGCATGGCTTTCGCGGCAACGAAGAGGATTACTACGATCCCAAGAACAGCTTCCTCAACGAAGTACTCGAGCGCAAACAGGGCATCCCGATCACGCTGTCGGTCCTCTACATGGAAGTCGCGCAGCGGATCGGTATCGCGCTCGACGGCGTCGGCTTTCCCGGCCACTTCCTCGTCAAGCATGCGCTGGACGGCGCGGAGCTTCTAATCGATCCGTTCCACCAGGGCGAAATCAAGTCGCGGGAAGATCTGCGCGGCATGCTGGAGCGCCTGTACGGCGGCACCGTGGCGCTCCGCAGCGAATTCCTCAAAGCCACGAGCAAAAAAGACATCCTCAAACGGATGCTCGGCAATCTCAAGGCAATCTACTTGAAGCGCAACAATTTGGTGAGACTCCTGGCCGTGCTCGATCGCGTGATTATCCTTGAACCCACTGCCGCGGAGGAGATTCGCGATCGCGGCAGGGTCTATTTGAGGCTGGAGCTGTTTCAGCAGGCGCGGTCGGATTTTGAAGCTTATTTGCGCTTGGTGCCCGAGGCGAAGGACGCGGCGGCGCTGCGCGAGCAGCTGGTGAGCCTCGCCAAGCAAGTGACCGTCATTCACTAGCAGTCTGCTGAAAAAGACTCATATGCTTCGTTGCGCCTCAATCGTCTCGCTACAACGTACTGGCTAAGTACGCCTCCGCTCACCGATTTTTAGCGCGCCTCGCCTCTGAAATCTTTTTGAGCAGCCTGCAATCGGAGTCGGCAGCCTGCTAGCGGGCGCCGAACCGCCGCTCGCTATTGTTTCGAAAATTCGCGGAAACTACTTGCAAACGACGTCGTCAACGAGAAGTCGTTGATCATCGCCTTGGTGAACTTCCACGGCTCGATCTGCCACCACTTGAACTCGCGCACGTTGCGCATCGTTTGCGACCAGACGCGATGCAGCTCATGGCGCGAATAAACGACTCGGTTGTTGATGGCGTCAAACCTGACGAGGCTCAGATGTGCCCTGGACGGCAAATACAGCCGCAAGCGCGCGTAGGCTTCCTGCCACTCCGCAATGCGGTTTCCCAAGCGGGTGCCGGCTTGAATGTTGTGGATCTCGTCAAGCACGCGGCGCGCCGCTTCGCTTTCGCGCGGGCGCAGTTCCTGAATTTTTTCTCTCAAGTTGTCCCACTGCTTGAGAAATCGGCTGAGATCCTTGCGGTCATACACAACCCGCGAAGATAGATCTTCCAGCGGCTCGAGTATGGCCCGCACTCGCTCCGGCAAGGTTTCTTTGGCGTTGTTGTAGAGCTTTTGGATCTCGCCGATGCGCAAAGCTTGCCAAATATCGGATTGCAGCTTCTGAATCTGATCGAGCCAGCGCTCTTCGGTCTCGCTTTTCTTGCGCGTTTGCAGCCAGACCTCTTCCATTTCCTTGACGAATTGTGCCCAGGTAATCAGTAGCGCGGTGATTTCCTTGCTACGCTTCCAAAGGTGCACCGGGATGGAATCGACGGCATAACCGGCCCGGCGGTTTTTGCGGTCTTTGAGACGGAAGAAGCCTGCCACCATGGGATGCTGCTTTTCAATCAAAGCGGCATTTTTGTACCAGAAAAAAATCGACATCAAGTTCCAATAATTCCTCGGATGGTCCGTCCAGCGGGACAGATTGCGCACCATGTTTTCCTTGCTGTAAAACGTCCGCCAGGCCTTCTCGTAGGCTTCGGTCCACTCCTCGGCGGTCATCAACGGGTGCTGGATGGTGGCATGAAACGAGTCGCGCTTGTTGAAATCCGGATCCATCCAATCGCCGCGCTTTTTCATCTCGCGGTGATCGTGCGAGCCGGGTAGAGGCGTCAGCATAAAAAAGGACGCTTGATCGGGCCCGACTTCGTCGATCAGGAATCGAACATCGGCGGCGACCTGTTCGGTGGAGTCCCACGGCAGGCCGATAATATATCCGGTGTGCACCAGGACGCCGGCATCGTGCCATTCCTTGATGATGCTGCGGTATTCCTCGACTTTGTTCTGCTTCTTTCCTTCGGCCTCGAGGTTTTGCGGATTGACGCTTTCCATGCCGATGAAGACTTGCGTGCAACCGGCGCGGGCGGCCAGCGAGACGAACTCCTTCGGCTTTTTCGCCAAATCCACCTGCATCATGAACGAGACATCGAGACCCTCGTCGCGCAGCTTGATAATCTCTTCGAAAGTTTCGCGCCAAAGCTTCTTGCGGGCGAAGTTATCGTCGGTGAAAAAATAGAATGACAAGCCATGATCGAGATAATTTCGGCGCATCATGGCGGCGATGCTTTCCGGGCTGCGCTCGCGCATTTTGCGCCCCTGCACGTTGATGATCGTGCAGAAGGTGCACGCGAATGGACAGCCGCGCGAAGTATCGGCGGTGGCGAAGCTCGAATAGGCAAAATGCTTCATCGTCTTGGCGCTGGTCCGGGGCAACGGCGCGTCCTCGATATCGACGAGATTTTGCAGGTCCTGGGCAAAGCTATAAAGCGGCTTTAGTTGTCCCTCGAGATAATCCGCGAGGATCCCTTCCCATTTTCCTTCAACCTCGCCCGAAACGATGCAAATTCCCTCGCGATAAAGCTCCTGGATGTCGGGCTCCTGGTCGCTCAGCATGTTAATCGTACCGCTGGTGTGAAACCCGCCCATAATGACAGTGATGCCGGCGCTCCGGAACGTCCTTGCCATGTCCATAGCGCGGGGAAACTGGTTGGTCTGAACGCCGACGAGGCAGATCAGAAGTTTCGTCCCCGGCTGTTTGCTCCAGCGAATGATTTTGGCGAGCGGGACTTTTTCAGCGGTCTCATCGAAGGTCGTGACTTGGATCGGTAGAGCGCCGAACACTTTGCGGGCCTGAATGTCCTCGGTGAGGCCGTGCAGAACGTTGAGCGTGTTGCTCGGCAGCACGCCCTTCCAAAAACGAATCACGTAACCGTCGTCATCGTACTTGGAAGGCTTAATCAAGACGATATGAAATTTCTTGATGTTCTTCAGCATCGGTCCCGCCCTTCCGATTTGTGAGTACTTGTAAGTTAGCGCAGCATTCTTTATAGATAGCCGAAGACAAGCGAAGCTTTCCGCAACTCTAACAACCGCCTCCTCGCATGTCAAGTTAGTTTCCCGATAAATACCGATTTTTTCAGCGGAATTTCCAGTTTCGATGATCCAGCTTTTTCATCTTTCGAAAACCTATCCGCCAAACCACCGGGCGCTGATCAATATTACGCTGGAAATCGCGCAGGGCGAGTTTGTCTTCGTCGCCGGCGCCAGCGGCGCGGGCAAATCGACCTTGCTCAAGTTGCTGTTTCGCGAAGAGGAGCCGAGTGAAGGACAGATCTTGATCGATGGCAGGAACGTCACGCGACTGGGCAGTCGCGGTGTTGCCCGATTGCGCCGCAAAATCGGTTTGGTATTTCAAGAATTCAAGCTGCTGCCCGGAATTACGGCGCTGGAAAACGTCGCGCTCGCCGCCGAAGTGCTCGGACGGTCGAAACGAGAAAGCCGCACCAAAGCCTATCAACTGCTGCGCGAGCTTGGCTTAAAAGATCGCTACGACGCCAAGCCTTTGGCTCTCTCGGCCGGCGAGCAGCAGCGCGTCGCCATCGCGCGCGCATTGATCAATGATCCCAGACTGATTTTGGCCGACGAGCCGACCGGCAATCTCGATGCCGAAGTGGCCGATGAGATCATGCGACTGCTGTTTAAAATGCGCGATCGCGGCACGACCATCCTGATTGCCACGCACGATTTGGGCATGATCGCGCGCTACGGGACGCGCGTGCTGTCGCTCCAGCGCGGCATGTTAACCGACTGGTCAGGCCGGACGGCGGCCGAGGGCGGGCGCCGGTGAAGATCTTTCTGGTCGGCTTCGTGCTGCGCCGCGTGCGCAGCAATCTGCGGCAGCTATTCTGGACCCACATGCTGACCGCGGGAACCATGGCGATGACGCTCTTCGTGTTCGGCGGCTTCATGCTTCTCGAAACCAACCTGCAAGGGTTGCTAAAGGGCTGGGGCGACCAGATTCAGATTATTGGATACTTGAAGAACGGCCTTGCGGCGCACGAAATCCAAACTCTGGTCAAGCGGGTCGAGGCGATGCCGGAGGTCCAACGCGTGCGCCACATCACCCAGGAACAGGCGTGGCGCGATTTTCAAAGCGCGCTGGGCCACCAATCCGGCTTGCTCGACGGCTTGCCACGGGAAATTTTGCCGGCCTCCGTGGAGATTCTACTCAAGCCGGCGCAGCGCGACGGCCCCGTCGTCGCGCAATTGGCGGATCGTCTCAAGCAGGAGAACGGGATCGCCAGCGTCGAATATCCTCAAGAGTGGGTCGAGCGCCTCGGCCTGGCGGTGCTGGCGGTCGAATGGATCAAATGGATTCTGGGCGGCGTACTGTTTCTCGCGACTTTTTTTATCGTCGGCAGCACGGTCAAGCTCGCCGTTTTGGCGCGCAAGGACGAAGTCGAGATCATGCAGTTGGTCGGCGCCTCCGAAGCGCTGATCCAGGCGCCTTTCGTCATCGAAGGGATGATTCAGGGACTGGCCGCCGCCACGATCTCAATTGGCGGTTTGTGGCTGGTGTATGTGCTAATTCAGAACGAACTGCCGTCGATGGGCGGCTTGTTGGGGGCGCTCGGAGAGTTGCAATTTCTCAATCTAAACAGTTTAGCGTTATTGCTGGTCATCGGTTGGCTGCTCGGCGCGGCCGGCAGTGTTATTTCTCTCAGGAGGTTTGTCCGGAGTTGGAACGCTTCAAGCGCGCGCACTTAGCCTGCTTGGTCGCTCTTGCGGCGCTGCCGGTGCTTGTCGGCGCCGCAGCGGTCGATCGCGACCTCGAGGGCATCAAGAAAAAGATCGAGAAAGAGAAGAAGGGATTGTCTCGGCTCGAAGACCGGGAAAGCTCGGTGCTCGATTCGTTGGAAAAAATCCAGACCGAACTTGACAAGCGTACCAGGGAGATCAAGCTCGCCAACAGCAAGCTCAGCGTGATCGCCCGCGATCTCGCAGCGAAACAGGCTGAAGCGGAACGTATCGCCGACTCGATTGCCGCGCGGCTTGAACTGCTGCGCCAGCGCGCCGCGGCTTTGTATCGTTGGCAGCGCACCGGCACGCCGTTGGTAGTCCTCAATGGCAACGTGTCATTGAGCCGCTTGATGCAGCGCCAGCGTTATCTCCAGGCGGCGCTGTCATTCGACCGTGAGTTGCTCGCCAAGCTCGAAGATGAAAATCGCCGCCAGGCGGAGTTACGCGACGAGCTTGCAGAAAAGCGCGAGGAGCTCGCCGAGCAAAAACAGTCGCTCGGCGCCGCCAAGCAGGCGATACGAAAGGAAGCGCAAAAGAAACAAACACTACTGACCAGCGTGCGGCGGGAAAAGCAGACGCGGCTGCGCGCTTTGAGAGAGATGCAGGCGGCGGCGCAGCGGTTGGAAAAAATGATGGAGGAGATCGCCCGCCGCGCCCTGGTCAAACCGCGGCAGCTGCCCTCGGGACCGCCGCCCGGCAGCGGCCTTGCGGCGCTGCGCGGGCGTTTAGAGTGGCCGGTTCGCGGCCGCGTGAGCGCGCCATTCGGCAAATTCAAACATCCTGAGTTTAGCTCAGAAATCGTGCGCAAGGGGATTGACATCGATGCGCCCGAAGGAGGGGAAATCAAGGCGGTTGAAAAAGGCCGAGTAGTCTATGCGGAGCGCTTTTCCGGCTATGGCAACATGGTGATTCTCGACCATGGCGAGCGTTACTATACAATTTACGGCCATCTTGCTGAAATCGTTAAGAAAAACGGTGAATCGGTGACCCGTGGCGAGGTTCTCGGCCGGGCTGGCGAGAGTGACTCGCTGGCCGGGGCGAAACTCTATTTCGAAATCCGCAAGGACGGCCATTCCCTCGACCCCGTGCCGTGGTTGAGAAACCGTTAGATATTTCATTTCTATTGATATAGACTTGCGGCGTTACTGATTGAATTTTCGAGGAGATCATCAATGCGCATCGTGCAAAAGCATGGAACACCGTTTGTGCTCTTAATCGTCGGCATCGCTTTAGGTGTTTTTCTTTCGGCCCACTGGGTGCCGAACGTTGCGGCGGTGGGGCGGCAAGATTACGAAAGCCTGGAGGCGTTCAGCAATATTCTGTCGATTGTCAGAAAAAACTATGTTGAAGAAGTCGACACCAAAAACTTGGTCTCCGGCGCCATCAACGGTATGCTCCATTCCCTCGATCCGCATAGCGCCTATCTGACTCCGGATCTTTATAAGGAATTGCAGAGCGATACGCAGGGCCGATTCGGCGGGCTTGGAATTGAAATTACCGTCAAGGGCGGCATTTTGACCGTCGTGTCACCGATCGAGGACACGCCGGCGGCCAAGGCGGGAATCAAGCCGGGCGACCAGATCTTCAAAATCGAGCAAGAATTTACCAAGGACATGTCTCTGGTGGACGCGGTCAAAAAAATGCGCGGCCTCAAGGGAACCAAGATCAACCTGACGATCAAGCGCGAGGAGACGCCCGATCTGATCGAGTTCACACTGGAGCGCGACATCATTCGCGTCCAAAGCGTGCGCAGCCGCAGCCTGGAGCCGGGTTACGCGTACGTCCGCCTGGCGCAGTTTCAGGAGCGCAGTGATCGTGATCTGCAGCGAGCGCTTGAAAAGCTCACCGCGGAAAAGACCGGGATCAAAGGGCTGGTGCTCGATCTGCGCAACAACCCGGGCGGCTTGTTGACCCAAGCCGTGCGCGTCTCGGACTTGTTTTTGGAGTCCGGCATGATCGTCTACACCGAGGGCCGCATCGAAGCGCAGCGGCAAAAATACTTCGCGCAAAAAGACGGCTCGTGGATGGACTTCCCGATCGTCGTGTTGGTCAACGGCGGCAGCGCGAGCGCGTCGGAGATCGTCGCCGGAGCGCTCCAGGACCACAAGCGGGCGGTGGTGCTGGGAACAAAGACTTTCGGCAAGGGCTCGGTGCAAACGATCTTGCCGTTGGACGACAGCTCGGCGCTGCGCCTGACGACGGCGCGCTACTTCACTCCCAACGGTCGATCGATTCAAGCGACCGGCATCGTGCCGGATATCGTCCTGGATAATACGCCGGCCGACAGCAAATCTGAACCGGTCAAGCGGCCCAATCTGCGCGAAGAAAATCTGCCGGGCCATTTAAACAACCCGCAGCAATCACCCCACTCGGCGCCGGATCAGCCGGGAGTGGGGGAAAAGCAGATCCCATCCTCCGGTCCGACCGGCGATGAGACGATTGATAAAGATGCCCAGTTGAAACGCGCGCTCGATTTGTTGAAGAGCTGGGACGTGTTCAAACAAATCGTGCAGAAGCGGGCGGCTTAGGTTGGCTGAGGCTGTCTCGATTCGTTAGCGTCAAATTAGCCCTCCCCTCGGAGGGCTAATTTTTTTGTGCTAAAAGCTAGTCCATGGTCACGCCCGTCAAGCAACAACAATCCGAACTGCCGCTGTTCCGCGCAGCAAGCCGCAAGTTTCTCACGATCAGCGAGCTGAACGATTGGATCAAAGGAACGTTGGAAACCCGGCTCGACGCTGTGTGGGTCCAGGGCGAGATCTCCAACTTCCGCGTGCCGCCGTCGGGACATTTTTACTTCACTTTGAAAGACGATAAGTGCCAGATCGCCGCGGTCATGTTTCGCCGCCAAGGCGCGCGCCTCCGTTTCGTGCCGGAGAACGGCATGGCGGTGCTCTGCTATGGCCGCGTCAGCCTCTATTCGCTGCGTGGAGACCTACAGCTCTGCGTGGAAGATCTGGAGCCGCACGGACAGGGGGCGCTGTATCTCGCCTTCGAGCAGCTCAAGAATAAACTCGCCGCGGAGGGATTGTTCGCGCCGGAGCGAAAACGCTTGTTGCCGTTTTTACCGGCCTGCATTGGAATTGTGACTTCTGACCACGGCGCCGCGTTGCACGATATGCTGCGTATTCTTCGCGACCGTTTTTCTGAGCGTCGAGTCATCATCCGGCCGGTTAAAGTGCAAGGCGACGGCGCTGCGAGGGAAATCGCAGCGGGCATCGGCGATCTAAATCGCGTGGACGGCGTCGATGTCATCATCGTGGCGCGCGGCGGCGGATCGTTGGAAGACTTGTGGGCGTTCAATGAAGAAATCGTCGCCCGTGCGATCTGCGCCTCGCGGATTCCCGTGATCTCGGCGGTGGGTCACGAGATCGATTTTACCATTGCCGATTTTGTCGCCGACCAGCGCGCGCCGACGCCGACCGCGGCGGCCGAAATGGTCGTGCCGCGCAAAGTCGATTTGCTCGAACAGATTGAAACGTTGGAGCTTCAGCTGCAAAAATGCATGGAATTCAAGCTCTCCCATGCGCGGGAGAATTTTACGAGCTGGGTCAAACGGCTCGCCGATCCCGGCCGCAAGTTGCGCGAGAACCAGCAGCGCGTGGACGAGCTTTCGGTCGATCTTTTGCGCCGGCTTCAAAGCCGCTTGCGCGCGTACAAGGATCGGTTGAATCAGGAGGCGGGACGGCTCAACGCGCTAAGCCCGCTCGCCGTCCTCGAGCGCGGTTACAGCCTCACGCATAAGCTTCCCGACGAGCACATCGTGAAGGATGCCGCGGCGCTCTCCGCCGGCGATCGGGTCCGTATCACGTTCGGATCGGGGAAGGCGCTCTGCCGGGTGGAAGGAAAAGAGTGAGAACGAGGGCGACAGTGATGCTCGCGATCGTGACCGTTTTACTCGCGCCGATGGACATGGTTCATCGCGCTGCAGCGGGCCAGATCGTTTGGCCCAGGGCGCTGGAAGTTCTCCAGGGTGAGTTGGTCGAAGTCAAGGTTTCCGGCGCCGAGATCGCCTCGGTGGAGGGCCGGCTTGGCAGGGAGAAAATTTTCTTTTATCCCACTGACGCATCGACATTCAGCGCCATTCTCGGCGCTGATGTTGACGCGAAGCCGCTAGCTTCTAAACTCCGGCTCATTGCGCGGAATGACGCGGGCGCGGAAATTAGCACCGAAGTGCCGGTCAAGATCATCGCTAAAGCCTTTCGCCAGGAGTCGTTCAATGTGGCGCCGGGCTTCGATCAGATGACCCCGGAGAATCTCAAGGAGATTCGCCGGGAGCAGGCGGCGTTCGCGCGCGTCTTCGCGGCACCGTCGAACGAGCGCCTGTGGGACGCCCCGTTCCTTCGGCCCGTGCCGCACGAAGCTTCGGCGTCTTCGTTCGGCCGGCGACGAATCATCAATGGCACGCCACGGGCACCCCATAGCGGCACGGATCTCTCCGCGCCCGCGGGAACCGACGTGGTTGCGGCCAACCATGGCAAGGTCGTCTTGGCGGGAAATTTCTTCTTTGCCGGCGGCAGCATCGTGTTGGATCACGGCGGGTCGCTTTTTACGATGTATTTTCATCTTTCCGAGATCCGAGTCGGAGAGGGCGCGAGGGTCAGAAAAGGCGACGTGCTGGGCTTGTCGGGCGCCACCGGCAGAGTCACCGGAGCGCATCTGCATTGGGGCGCGCGATTGGCCAATGCTCGAGTCGACCCGCTCGAATTGCTCCATAAGATTTCGAAGAATTGGCAGCCGCCGGGACCGAGCGCAACCTCCCTGAGCGAAATGGAGAAATGATATGGCGCGAAAAGAGGCGGTCGATCAAAAATTCGAGTCTGCCCTCGAAGAGTTGGAGCAGGTCGTCGAACAGTTGGAGTCCGGCGAGCTGAGCTTGGAAGATTCGTTATCTGCTTTCGAGAAAGGCATCGGGCTGGTCAGATTTTGCAACCACAAGCTGAGCGAAGTGGAGAAGAAAATCGAAATGCTGGTAAAAGAGAAAGAAGGTAAACTTCAACTGAAAGCGCTCGCGGATCTGCCGGAGAAAGAAAACGGTCAGTAGCGCGAAAGAATCTTTGTTCTCCCCGCCAGGCGGTAAACCAGTAGATAAAACGACAGTAACGAATAATTGTAAAAAAAATCTTCCAGCGGAATTGTGATAAAGCGCGCCCCCCAGATCGCCGCGGGATTGTATTGCACCACCGGCAGCGCCGTGAGGAGGGAATTAACAATCAGAAACGGTACCAGACAGATGCCGAGCCAAAGCCAGTACTGACGAGTTTTAAGCAGAGGAGGGTCCAGCCAAAGCGCGGCCAAGAGAAACAGCGCGCAAGAGGCTAAGGCTTTGGACGTGTAACCTTGCTTTAAGTAAGCCATGCTGCCGACCATTAGAATCACGATTGCAGCCGCAACGATCCCGACCGGCATGCTGAAACTGCCTTTTCTGCTGATCGTCGTTAAGACCACTTCGTAGATAAACAGGCAGGCGTACGGAACCGTTATAAAAAAAAAGATTTCCTCCAGCGGTAGATTGACGACTTTAATGCCGCTGATGTAACGCGGGTTGAAGCTCCATTCGCCCCAGCTCGTCACCACCATATCCCAGCCGATGTAGGCGCTGCCTACAAGAAGCATTGAACTCCCGAGCGCTGGGAAATTGCGATGGTAGGCAACGCGTGGATCTCGCGTGAGCCATAAAGGCCCGAGAATGATTGCGAGGTCGATTAAGAAATAGGTAAACGGCATGGATGAACTCGCAGATGGGTGAAATCCAGCTAGGCAAAAATTCCTTTTTGCGGCACGGAATAAACCGGCTCTTCCTGCAGGTCGTGCTTGGCGAGAATGCTATTGGCGCACAATAACCCCGAGGTGAATGCCGCTTCCATGAGCATCGCGGGCGTGGGAATTTTGACCCAATCTCCCGCCAGATAAAAACCGGGAATCTCCGTTCTAAATTCCGGCCTTGTGCGATGCAGTCCGGCGTAAAATGCAGTGAAGTCGCGCTTTACCTGCAAATGCTCACGAAAGATCCGAGCGTTTTTGAGTTCGGGAAAGTAGTCATGTAGCTCGGCCAAAAACGCGGCCTTCAACATGTCCTCATCTTCGAACCCGGGCGGCAGCGCATAGCAGTGCAGTTCGTACACTCCTCCGCCCGATTCGTTCGCCCACTGCGCCGAAGCTCTATCGAATTGATGATAGAAGGTTACCGAGTCGAGCACGTCACGCTTCTCGGTAATGATAAAGACCGGCAGGCGCGCGGTTGTCTGCCGCTCCATCCAAATCCGGTAGATCGCGTAACCGTCGGAAGCTTGCAGGGAGGTGATCTCTGCATAGTTTTTTTCCGATAGACTCTTGATCCAGGGAGAATTCACGCATATCTGCCGCGTGCCGACTACGTCGGCGGCGAGTATCAAAGAATCGAATGCTTCGTCAGCGACCTGAAACTTGGCGTCTGCCCGCTCGGTTCGGGTTACGCATCGATTGAGCTCGATGGCAACCCGGTGCTGAATTAAGTGACGCCGCACCGGTTCGATCAACGCCTCGGCATAATCGCTATCGAAGTAGTCGTAGAGCAAGCCATGATCGTGGCTCAAGTAAAAAAAATGAAAACTCTTCATGAGTTCCGCCGTGCTCAACTTCCGGGCGGGAGCAAAAAACGCACGGGCGAAGGTGTGAAACACCAGCCTGAGTGACGCAGGCAGTTTGGTCTGATTCGCAAACTCTTCGAAGTTGAGCTCGTCGAACTCCGCAAAGGTTTTCGCTTCGTCGTATTTTACGAAATCGCCCATGCGCCAGCTCCGCGGGTTTAAAAGCACGTCACGAAAACGGTAGAATTTGTTTCTACCCAACGAGAGAATGTTGAGCACTGGCGTCGTCGCAACGTTCTTAAAACTAAAATATCTGCCGTCTTGCGCCAGAACCAGGTAATCGTCGATGTTTTGTAAGCGGCGGCTCGCGCCGATTTTATCGAGAAATGCGCGCAGATTATAATAATGGCGAAAAAAAGCGTGAAAGCCGTGGTCGACTTTCGCGGCGCTGCCGTCCGGAAAATTTACCGCCCAGCAGCCGGCTTTGCCGCCGAGGTAGGAGTTTCGCTCGAACAAGGTGACCTCGAAGCCGCGCTCACCGAGCAAAGACGCCGCACCAATTCCGGCCAGTCCCGCTCCCACCACCGCGACCTTGTGAGAGCCATCAAGGTTTTTGGGTTTGGTCGGATCAACCGTGTTGATCACATTGACGTAGCCGTTAAGTTTCTTCCGGATATACGGCTGTAACAATCGTCCGAGCATCGTCACGAAAAGATCATTGCAGGATGGAGTTAGTCCGCGCACGCGCCGTCGGCGCCTTGCCGGCGGATTAACTGCTGCACTCGAAGGATGGTGCGGTTGACTTCGAAGGGTTGGCGGAACGGATTTTCGTCGAAGGCGGACTGTTCCTCTTCGATCATCAAAACGTCTTGCCGGACCAGATTTTGCAAAAGTCGCCGCGCTACGTTATTGAGCGCACCCTTGATCAGCCGGCGGACGGCCGGGTGCAAACCATTCAAAGCCGCGAACCTTTCGAGGGAAGTGTAGTGAATGAGGTAGGCATCGGTGAGGCGCTCATGGACCGGGCAGATCAAACAGAAAATCTTGAAGTCGTCTCCAAGGGTAGATCGCCAATTGGGATAATCGTAGGTCACCGTCAAAGCGGCGGCATGGAGCTGTCGCAGCCATGGAAGGAACAGCTGCAGAATCGAACTTAAATCCTTCACCCGATAGTATGTGGTCGCGTCGTATTTCGCGGTCACCTGATTGTCCGTCTGCAGAACTTCGCGTAAAGCCTCGGCCGTCCATACCTGATATTGGGCATGCAGGCTGCCGTGATACATGTCCATGAGGTTTTCCACCAGATAGGAAAAATGCGCGCGGCATGTCATTCGAGCGACGCTGTGAATCTGGTTGAGATCCTCCCATTCGGTCATCGCCGTGGGCGAGACGCCGTCAGCGCGTTCCGGATCGCCCGGATAGATCCAGACAAAACCGTGGTTTTCGATGACCGGAAACGACCTGACTCCACAGTCGGGCAAGGTGGGTTTCGATGCCAAATGCGGGATATGAACACAGCGCCCCGCAGCATCGAAGCGCCAGCCGTGGTACAGACACTCGATATTGCCATCGACGATCCGGCCGTGGCTCAATCGGACCCTCCGGTGCGCGCAGCTGTCTTCGAGCGCGCGGAGTTCTCCCGTGGCCGTTCGAAACAGCACGATGCGCTGCTTCCAGATCTCGCGTCCCAGCGGGCGTTCTTTGACCTCGGAAGCCTTCGCGATCATGTACCAACGGTTCGGGTTAATTCCAGTGCGCCGAAGGTGCCCATTCAGCGATTCTTTGTCACGAGAGTTCGGAACTTCGAGATTCATGGGGTTTCGGGCGGACACTTTCCCGTACATGGACGACTCCTATGCTCTGCGATATTTTGCATCTGTGCAAGTATCGAGATCAAGAGCAACTTGAGCTAACCCCGATTTAAGGTCTTTGCAGACGTTGCCGCCGTTTGGCCCGGCGCTCAATGAAGTCTGTATGACGATGCATTTGCCTATAGAGTTTTTTTGCGCGCGCTTTTTACGTAACGTTTTAGTCCGGCTGCGTTCTCCACCGCATATCCTTGGGCATCGTTATTGAAATATGCAAACACGTCCAACCCGCTCGCCAATTGTTGTTTGATCCACTTTGCTTCCGCCGTCAATCTCTGGGGCGAGTAAGTCCCCGCGTAATGATCGCCGTGAAAGCGCAAGTAAGTCCAGTCCGACGTCAAAATACGCGGATGATTAGTGATCCTATCGTGGATGCAGAGAGCGGCGTGATGCCGCTGCAGCACCGTGTAGACCTCGGGGCAGAGCCAACTCGGGTCGCGGAATTCAACCGCCCAGCGAAGAGAACGAGGCGCCGTGCTGAGAAAACCCTCGAGCCGCTGGGGATCGGCATTCCAACGTGGCGGCAGCTGGACCAGGATCGGGCCGAGTGATTTTTCCAATTGTTGAGCGACACTTAGAAAGTTGCCGATGGTCGAGCGCGGATCCTTGAGCCGCATCCAATGCGAGCCGTAACGGTTGAACTTGAGGGCGTAGAGGAAACCCGGCGGGGCTTGCTCTTTCCAACCGTCAAACGTCGCAGCGGATGGCAGATGGTAAAAGGTATTGTTGATTTCAACCGTGTCGAATTGTTGCGCATAATATGAAAACCACCGGGATTTCGATAAACCGTCCGGGTAAAAAATCCCCTGCCAATGTTTATAGTGAAAACCGGAAGTTCCAATCCGAAGCTTGCCCGGATTCCGCATCCTACAACCCTCCGAGTGCGCGCGCGTGATCGTCAGACATACAGTATGGGTCCTTTCGGGCTTGGCGATCCACAGGTGTGCCGCGGTTTATGTACACGTGTCGCGGTGAAGATTTGCAAAGTGAAAAGAGGTTGTCGAATATGACCGGATCCGTTGCCCAATGTGAAGACCCTGGGGTCACGTGACGTCACCGCTGCCGGAGAGCTGCCGTACGCTCCTTTCAAGACTAGCGATCAGTCGGGGAGTATCCTCGAATCTGTCGCGATAAGTCGCTGGGCCAAACCTGAGATGAGCGATCCACGGCTTTCCCCGCGTGTAGCGGAGTCCGGCGGGGATGATCGGGATTTCCCGCTTCGAGCGTTTCTCCGCGGCGGCGGCGATGCTGGCAAAGCCAGCCCTGAACGGGAGAAATTCATCGGACGTAATTTTGGGCGTGTAGGTCGGGTCGATATTCGGGTAGCCTTCGGGAAAAATCACGAGGATCCTGCCTTCGACAAGGAGATCGACGGCTTGGCGCAGCGCGCTGCGCTGGCGGCGCAAAACGTCGCGCGATGAAAAAAGGGAAGCGCCGCGTTTGCGAGCGAGCACTACAGCATCGGCTCGCAGAAGCACCGGCCAGCGCGCCATTTTGGTGAGCGTTGTCATCAGCAATTTGCCGGGCCGGCTTCTTACCCAGTCCAAAGTCACAACGATGTGAAAGGGTTGCGATATGGCTGCAGCCAGGGCGACACCGTCATAGAGATGATGATAGTGCCGCGCAACGATCAAAGCCGGGCCTTCGGCGGGGATATGTTCCAGTCCTGAGGCTCGCGTTCTCAAACGCCCCGCTGCAAGGCCGCGGGCGATAAGCCGCATAGATTTTTCGATGGCGATTTCAGACAATCGTCGCACGGCGCCAGGGCTGATGATTTTGGAAACTAATCTTGCTGGATGACCGGTTCAAAGGTGCCGCCAGGGCGCCTTATGTAAGTTCGTCCGCGCCAGCTATGCCGGCGTTTGAGCGCGAACTGTATGATTCGCGCGATAACCGGCAAGTCGCAAAGCGGCGAGAGCCAATAAGTCCACGGCCTATTGGGGTAGGCCCTGGCAACCCCGATCAGAACACCGACGCGGATCGCAAACAATGTTCCGAGCGCGACTTGAACCCAGAGGGGCGCGCGGAGGGCGAATCCGGCCACCAGCAACGGCAACGGCAGGGCTTGCAGCACGAGCGCAGCGCCAAGGCTGCTGGTTTGGCGCCAGCCAAAATATTGATCGCGCAGCGCCAGCGAACGCGGCCAGTTGACCCAAGTTTCACGCCAACTTGGGTACATGCGTACGCCGATCAAACCCGACGCCGCTTCGTAAAAGCCGATCGCCTCGCCGCATTCGGCAAGCCGGCGCGCGATGGTGATGTCTTCGCAAAGCGATGCTCGCGCCGCGCTAAAGGCCTCGGTGCGCAGCAAGGTTTCTCGCCGGCTTAAGAAGCATTGGCCGTTGGCTTGGACCTTGTCAATGTTACGGGTTGCCTTTCCCGGAGAACCGAAGCGATAGACCAACGTTGTCAGCATCGGCGGATGAATCAACGCTTCGAGCTTTCCGGAAAGATGCTGTTGAGTTGCAACGGAGAACGTCGAGACGCCCGTCTTTCGCGCGTGCGCCAACAGCGAGCGTGCCAAATTGGAAGAAAGCGAGACGTCGGCATCGACACAGAGTATCCACTGGCAGTCTGGGTCGGAACGCTGCAGGCCGCAATGGAGCCCCCAAGCTTTACCCGTCCAACGCGGATCGACCGGACAAGCGTCGACGACGCTCACGCGGCGCTCGGTCTGACGATAACGCTGCACGATGGCGGGTGTGCCGTCGGTAGAGCCGCCGTCGACGATCAAGATCTCGTGGACTTCGTCGGGTTGAGAGACAAGGCTATTGAGAACGTGCTCGATGCGAGCCGCTTCATTCAAGACGGGCAGGATCACGCAGATTCGATCGGCGCTCGGATCATCCGAAGGTTGGATGAGCCTTTTATTTTTGCTTGGTCCGAGCAAGATGACGTCCTGTTATACAGTCGGTCGCCTTCCGTTTTTCTAAGATTTCGTGGTCGAAGCACGCAACATCTCGCAGGTGGTATCTCCGGCAACTTGGCTCAACAAAAAGCGACTCTCCTTCGGGTCGGGCTCGATCTCCGGCGACTTGGCGAGAAAGCCCGGCCAGGCGCCGATCACGCGCTGGTCAAATTGACGCACTCCAATGTTGCCTTCAATTCTTCCTGGTTGCACGACTCGGCCGGTCAAGATCGATTGGCCGCGCTGCACGATATAGAGTTCGCCGTTCGGCAGGAACGGAATGGACAATTTCAACGTGGCGCCGGGGTGGCCGTCACCGTCCCAGTCGAAAACCTCAGGATCGTCGACTTTGACGGGTAGTTTGTCCTCTGTGCCGTTGTTGCGATAACCGATCCGTTCAACGCCGAGATCGGCGCGGTAGCGCCAGCCTTGAGCTTCTTTCTCTAATTGAATCGGATAGGTGTGATTGGCCAGGGCGGCAATAAATTTTTCCGGAAACAGCATCTTGATCATCCCCGAATCGACCACGCGAAAATCGCAGACCTTATGGCTTTGGGTCAGATCACTGCCGGCGCCGCGAATCTGCACCAGGGAAACCGACCGGGAGGCCGATTTCGAGGTGCCAAAAAAAGGCACACGCGTGGTCGAGGCCATGATCATCTCGAGCCGGTAAGTGCCGGGTGGCAGTGGCTGATCTTCCTGTGCAGCGGCGGCGTTCGCGAAGCAGCCGCAACAGATCGCCAGCGCGACGAGTAAAAGCGCACGAATTCTTACCGGCCGAGGCGGAGATGCAGGGACGAGGTCAAGATCGGGGTTTTGCATTAGAGTTTGCGAAAAGGAATCAACGTATAATCTATCTAACAGTTTTTGTCGGTCTAAACTATTCAAGAGAACCGTCCGGTGTTGGGTTTCGGCCTGCCTTGGAAGCGAGTGCCGCAAACAGCAGCAGGCGTTCTTTAATTTGATCCCAAGCCCCGCTCTCCGGATCCACCAGGTCATGACCGGCCTCAACTTCATGGTATTCCACCCGATTGCCGAAACCATTTATGAGTCGCCGCGTCCGAATGGGCGGAACTATCTGGTCCCGGCTACCTTGAATCACCAGTGTTGGGACATCGATCATCGATGCTCCTGTGAATGCGCGCCGTCCCAGTTGCCGGATTTGTTCGATCGGTTTCAGCGACACGGTAAGCTGGCGCAAGGTTTGTTGGGTCTGTGGATTTTCCAGATCGATATTCTTAAACATCCGCTGCAGCCCGTGACGAACCTCGCCCGTGGAGAAATCCGCGCGTTTCAAAGGCTTCACGCGGCGGAAGATCAATCTTACCACCGGCCATAGGATGCTCGACCAATCATCTCCGAAAGTCCAGAAGGGCGCGAGGAGTACCAGACCGGCCGGCCGCTGTTCCAGCGCGGCGTTTAATGCCAGAGCCCCGCCTAAGGAATAGCCGACCAACAAAATTACCGAGTGCTGCTGGTTCAACTCATCTAAAGCTCCTCTCACCGCACCGGACCAATCCCGATGCGTGCAGTTGTCGAGGTTCTCGATGTCCGCACCCAATCCGGGGAGCATCAATCCACGAACCGTCCAAGCTGCGTCCTTGAGCACGACTCCTAGCGGTTGCATCTCCGCCGGAGTCCCAGGAAATCCATGCACCAGCAAGGCGGCGCAATGACCCCCTGGCCAATGGAAGGATCGATGCTCGCTGCCATCGAAAGGCTTTGGAAGATCAGCTCCGGGCATGCGTGATGGCATATATTTACCGAACCTAAGATTTTCTTGCAGGAAACTCGTGGTGAGGCAAGTGGGCGGAGCTACTCCCACCGATTGGGTTTCCTATCGCTTTGGCTCTATAAATAATGAGGTAGCGGATCTCAGTTAAATGAAAGGAAACCGCGCGGCAGCATCAAGTGCCCATGGATCGTCCGAATCTCATCCTGTTAACCGGCGCCACGGGATACGTCGGCGGAAGATTGCTTCAAGCCTTGGAGGCGGGCGGCTATCGGGTGCGTTGTATGGCGCGGCGTCCGGAGGAGCTTCGCGGTCGCGTCGGCGCGGGTACGAGCGTGGTGCTCGGCGACTGCTTGGATACCGCGTCACTCGCGGGTGCATTGGCGAGGGTGCACACCGCGTACTATCTGGTGCACTCGATGGGGTCTACGGGATCCTTCGAGGAAAAGGATCGCCAAGCCGCAAGCAATTTTGCAGAAGCTGCGCGGGAGGCTAATGTTCGGCGCATCATTTACCTTGGCGGCTTGGGCGAGGGGGCGCTATCGCCGCACTTGCGCAGCCGTCAGGAAGTGGGCGAAGCGCTCCGTGCCACTGGCATCGAGTTGATCGAGTTTCGCGCCTCGATCGTCATCGGCTCGGGAAGTCTTTCGTTTGAGATGATCCGGGCGTTGGTGGAGCGCTTGCCGGTGATGATTTGCCCGGCTTGGGTGTCGATCGCGGCTCAACCGATCGGCATCGAAGACCTGCTTCAGTATCTTGTCGCAGCGTTAAATCTTGGTCACGCCGGCAATCGCATTATTGAAATCGGCGGTGCCGATCAGGTTTCGTACAAGGATATCATGCGCGAGTATGCCCGGCAGCGCAATTTGCGCAGGTTCATGCTCTCGGTACCGATATTGACGCCGCGCTTATCGAGTCTTTGGCTGGGTTTGGTCACACCCGTCTATGCGCGGGTCGGCCGCAAGTTAATCGACAGCCTCAGAAACGCCACAGTCGTACGCGATCCTATTGCCCTCAAACTATTTTCGATCCGGCCGAAAGGAATTCGGGAAATCATTGCCCGAGCCATCATCAACGAGGATCGGCAATTTGCTGTGACGAGGTGGTTTGATGCCTTGTCTTCGCGAGGAGAAACGTTCAGTTGGGCCGGGGCGCGGTTTGGCAACCGGATCGTTGACTCCAGACAGGTTACGGTCAATGTTTCTCCGGAAATTGCCTTTCGGCCAATCCGACGCATCGGCGGTGAAACCGGCTGGTATTACGGCGACTGGCTGTGGCGAGCGCGGGGCTTTGTCGATTTGCTCTTCGGCGGTGTTGGGATTCGCCGGGGTCGGCGCGATCCGGATTCGATGCAGGTCGGCGATGCTTTGGATTTCTGGCGCGTTGAGGAATTTACGGATCATCGCCGGCTGCGCCTTAGGGCGGAAATGAAATTGCCGGGTCGCGCATGGCTAGAGTTCGACGTCGAGCCGCGCGGGAGCGGTGCGTCGATCCGTCAAACCGCGATCTTCGATCCACTCGGGTTGGCGGGCCTGGCTTACTGGTACGCTTTGTATCCGGTGCACAAGCTGATTTTTAGCGGGATGTTGCGCCGCATTGCAGCCCTGGCAGAGAATGCGCGGTAATCGTCGCAAACATGGCCGCGCCTGAGGTCCGAAGCGCAAGATTCGTTATATGTCCTACGAAAGCACCTCGCGAAAGTTTAACAGCAAGGCTTACATCGAGCATATTGCCGCGATCGAGAAAGGTGTCCGACGCTAACGTCGGCCATCTTATGAGGCCGCTGCCCGGCTTTCGGGTTTGAAAATTTCCTCGAGCACGCGGTGGCGGTATCGAAAAATCCGTTGCAGATCCGGCGCAACGAAAAATTTCTGCACGAGCCGGCCGCCGGGCACGGCGTATTCGACGCGATCGCCGACGAGGGTGCCGCCGTCGCGTTCTTTGAACGTATGCTCGTGCACCCAGACGGAATAGGGGCCTTTGGTTTGTCGATCGACGAAGCGATGGGGCGGCTCCCAGACGGCGATTTCGCTTTGCCAGCGTAGCAAAATGCCGTGCAGCCGCAAGCGATAGTCGAGCAACGTGCCTTGTCTGATTACGCCCTTGAGCGGCGTCACAAACTCGAAATGAAGCCAAGTCGGGGTGAGGCGTTCGAGGTTTTGCGGGTCGGCGAAGAATGCAAAAATTTGTTTGCGCGGCCGCGGCAGCCACAATTCGGTCTGCAGTTGATGTATCTTCACGACAAGTTACCTGCGAGCGGCAAATTCAAACGTGATTGCGCAGCATGAGCTCTTTCGGGCTCGGCGCTAAATAAACCTGATTTTCGAGATATTCGACGCCGTACTTTTTCACGTAGTGGTGGATCAGCGTCACTGGCACGATCAGGGGGATCAGCTGGCGGCGGTAGTCGCGAATGATCTCCACCAACTCCCGGCGCTCGGCGGCTGACAGCTCATCGGAGAAATAGCCCATCATATGGTCGAGAACGTTGGCGTGCTTTTTCGGGCTGGCGTGGGCGGCCAGTGCTGCCATGAAGCCGCGTCCATATTCTTCATAGACTTCGCCCAGCGATTTTTCCTTGAGCCCGGCGACCAGCCGGCCGAGACGGCGGTAGTGAGGCTCGCTATGCGCCAGCAATAGGTATTTGTGGACGGTGTGAAACGCCACCAAGGCACTGCGCGATTTCGTGCTCTCGGCGGTGCGCCAACGGTCGTAGGCGAAAACGCGCTCGATGAAATTTTCCCGCAAGCCCGGATCGTTGAGACGGCCTTCTTCTTCCGCGGGCAAAAGCGGCAATCCGGCCATGAGTGCCGCAGCGAACAAACCGCGGCCGCGACGCGCCGGCGCGGTCGACGTGCCATACACGCGGACGCGCTCGACCCCGCAGCTGGGTGAGTCTTTCTTAAGGACGTAGCCGGATAGGTTGAGCCCGGCGAGCTCGTGGGTCCGTTTGGCAGCGAATTTTTTCATCGCTTCGGTCCAATCTTTACCGGAGCGTTCGGCGATCATTTTCGGATCGTCGACAGTCCCGACCAGCCTGACGGACTCACGCGGGACGCCCATGCCGGCTTCGATTTCCGGACAGACCGGTACCCACTCGACGAACTGGGCGAGCGTCTGGGTCAGAAAGAAGTCCTGCTTATGACCGCCGTCGTAGCGCACCCGTTGACCGAGCAGGCAGGCGCTAATCCCGAGCCGGGGGCGGGAGTCAGAATTATTTTTCATACTGGGTGTTTACCAGTTAAGACATTCATGGATAAAGTCAATTATATCTAACTTTGGGCCATTTTCTGGAGCCAACGGAAATATTAGGATAGTTGCAATGAAGCTTGTTATTACCGGCGCGACCGGATTGATCGGTTCGGCTCTAGTCGATCGCCTGTGGAACCAATTCCATTCGCTGGTGCTGCTCAGTCGCCGTCCGCCAACAGAGATCGGAGTTGCCAAAAAGGAATGGTTTGCATGGACCCCGGGCGCGAGCGGCGAGTGGGAGAAAACCATCGACGGCGCTGATGGGGTGATCAACCTGGCGGGTGAGCCGATCGCGGGAAAGCGCTGGAGCGACGCGCAAAAGCAAAAACTGCGCTTGAGCCGCATCGACTCCACGCGTTCCCTCGTGAGCGCGATCGCTAAGGCGCAAAACAAACCCAAATTTCTGTTAAATGCTTCGGCGGTGGGCTACTACGGACCCCATGGTGATGAAACAATCACCGAAAGTACCCCGCCGGGGAGCGATTTTCTCGCCCGCCTCTGTGCGGACTGGGAAGCCGAGGCGAAGAAGGCGGAAGCTCACGGAATCAGGGTGGCGATTGTCCGCACCGGGATCGTGCTCGCGCGCGGCCAAGGCGCGCTCAAAAAAATGGTACCGCCGTTTAAAATGTACTTAGGTGGGCCTTTGGGCTCCGGCAACCAATGGATGCCCTGGATCCATATCGAAGACGAGATCGGCCTGCTACTGTTTCTTATGGAGAACGAAAATGCGCGCGGCGCGTTCAACGCCACCGCGCCCAATCCGGTCACGATGGAAGAATTCGCCAGAGCATTGGGTCAAGCCCTGAACCGCCCCTCCTGGGTGTCGGTGCCGCCGTCCGTGTTGGCGCTGATGGTCGGCGAGATGGCCGACGTGCTCTTGGCGGGCCAGCGTGCCGTTCCCGAAGCGGCGCTGAAGCTCGGCTATGTTTTCAAAAACCCGACGATCGTCGGAGCGCTCGAGGCGCTTCGTTTATGAGCCGGAAATGGTCCGATCATACCGAGCCTCTGTAAGTTCTGGGGAGGGAGCGATGAAGAACTCACCTGTGGACTTAAGCCGGATTGCGCCGGTGCCGATGCCAAATCAACACGGCGAGCGGCTCGAAAAGTATGCAGGGCGAAGCGCCAAGGAAGTTGGCGAGACGATCCTGCCCGGACGAGAGCAGTGGGCGCGTTTGTTGGGCCTGCAGGATGGCGGCGCCGTTGAAGAGGTGCTGCGCCGCGCACTGCTGAATCCGATCGACGAATTGATTTCGCTTCGCGGCAAGCGCATTCGCGGCCAGTTGGTGGGATTCAGTTATCGCCTGCTCAACGGCGAGATGCCGTTTGCAGTCCACGGCGCCAGGCGCTGCCGCTTGGCTGCCGAAGCGATCGAGTTGATTCATGCCGGATCGCTGATCGTCGACGACATCGAAGACGGCAGCGCGGCGCGGCGCGGCCGAGCGGCGCTCCATCTGCGCTATCCGATGCCGATCGCGCTCAATGCGGGCAACTGGCTCTATTTCTGGCCGTTCGAGTTGTTCAAGAAGATGGCGCTGTCGCGCGACCAGCTGCTGCTGATCTACGAGTCTTGTCACCTCACCTTGCTGCGCGCCCATTTCGGTCAGGCGGTGGACCTCGGCGCCAAGATCCATACGTTGGCGCAAAAAGACGTGGCGGATGTCTGCTTGGCTTCCATGCGGCTCAAGACCGGCGCTTTGATGGGATTTGCCGCGCTGCTCGGCGGGGTCGTCGCCGCAGCTTCCGATAAGCTACTGGCAACGCTTGACGATTTCGGTTGTGACTTGGGTGTGACGCTGCAAATGTTCGATGATCTGGGCAACGTGATCGGCAAAGGCGAGCCGTCCAAGCGTTACGAGGATCTGATGCTGGCGCGCCCCTCGTGGGTTTGGGCGTGCGCCGCCAAGCAAAGCACGGCCACCGATTATCGGAAATTTGTCGCCGCGGTGGGGCGATTGCCCGATGTGAAGGATCTCGAGGACTGGTTGGCAGAGCACGATATCGTTGAGCAGACCCGTCAGAGCGCGAGAAAATATCTCGACCTTAGCTTCAGCGCGCTGGAAAATCGGCTGGGCGCCGCCGGGGCGGCTTGGTCGCGCCACGCCTTTGATGAATTACGCGGCCTTGGCGAGGAGATCGCGGTTGCTTACGGATAAGATGCGCGCGGCCGTCATCGGCTCGGGATTTGGCGGCCTGTCCTTGGCGATCCGTCTTCAGGCGGCCGGGTGTCGAACGATTATTTTCGAAAAGCGCGACAAGCCGGGCGGGCGGGCCTACGTCTATCGCGACCAGGGTTTTAGCTTCGATGCCGGGCCGACCGTGATTACGGCGCCCGATTGTCTGAGCGAGCTGTTCTCCCTTGCCGGCAAGTCGATGGACGACTATGTTCGCCTCCTGCCGGTCAACCCTTTTTATCGTTTGTTCTGGCAGGATGGATTCAGGTTCGATTACTCCGATGACGCCGCGCTGGTCGAAGAGCAGATCGCCAAAAAATCACCACGGGATGTTCAAGGATACAGAAAATTTCTCAGCTACTCGGAAGAAGTATTTCGTGAGGGCTACGAGAAGCTCGCCCATGTGCCGTTTTTGAGCTGGCCGAGCATGGTCGCGGTCGCGCCGCAGTTGATTCGGCTTAAAGCCTACCGATCGGTTTACAGCATGGTGGCCAAGTATATTCAGGACCCGCATCTCCGCCAACTTTTTAGCTTTCATTCTCTGCTCGTCGGCGGCAATCCATTTACCACCACCTCGATCTACACGCTGATCCATTGCCTGGAGAGAAAATGGGGTGTGTTTTTTCCCCAAGGCGGCACCGCCGCTTTGGTGCAAGCGCTGGTCAAGCTGTTTACCGATCTTGGCGGTGAGATTCGCCTTGGCGCCGAAATCGCCGCAATCGAAACCCGTGACGGTGAAGTGAAAGGAGTCATCGGCAAATCAGGACGGAAAGAAAAGTTCGTTCTGGTCGCCAGCAATGCCGACGTCTTTCACACTTACCAGACGCTGTTGCGCGATGAGCCATGCGCGGCTCCGATGCGCAGGCGGCTTTCCAGGTCGGCGTACAGCATGTCCTTGTTCTTGATCTATTTCGGCACCCGCCGTCGTTATCCCAATCTCCTGCACCACAATATTATCTTTGGACCGCGCTATCGCGCGTTGCTGACCGATATTTTTGAGCGCGGCCGCCTCGCCGAAGATTTTTCGCTTTACTTGCACGCGCCGACTCGTTCCGATCCGGCCCTGGCGCCGCCCGGCTGCGAAGCTTTTTACGTGCTCTCGCCGGTGCCGCACTTGGGAAAGCTCGACGTCGACTGGAAAGAGAACGGCCCGGCCTACGCCGAACGAATTCTCGCTTATCTCGAGCGGCACTATATGCCGGAGTTGCGCCGCCAAATCTTGACCCAACGAATATTTACGCCGCAGGATTTCAAAACCGAGCTCAATGCTCACTTGGGCTCGGCCTTTTCGCTCGAACCGCGGCTTACGCAGAGCGCCTATTTCCGTGTGCACAACCGCGATAAAAACATCAAAGGACTTTATTTTGTCGGCGCGGGCACCCATCCGGGCGCCGGTATTCCGGGCGTGGTCAACTCGGCCAAGGCCACCGCCGCAATTATCCTGGACGATTATAAAACGGTGCTCGCGCCCGACCAGGCCGGCCTTGAGGGATTCTCCTATGCATGAAGCCATGACGCCTCAGGTGAGAGCGGCATTGGATGAATGCCGCTGGATGATCAGAAAAGGCTCGAAGAGCTTCTCGCTGGCGGCGCGTCTGTTCGATCCCGCCACCCGCGACGCGGCGTTCTTTCTCTATGGCTGGTGCCGCTACTGCGACGATCAAGTCGACCAGGTCGGCGTGAGCGGGAGTCAAAGCGAGCTTGGCGCAAGGCTGGAGGCGCTCAGGGACAAGACCGCCGCGGCATTTTCATCGACGCCGCAACAGGAGCCGGTTTTCATCGCCTTGCAGTATATTGTCCACCGTTACGGCATTCCATCCCACTACGCCCTGGAGCTGATCGAGGGTATGGCGATGGATGCGCGCGCCACTCGCTATACGAGCCTGAAAGATCTCTTGCTTTACTGTTATCGGGTCGCCGGCACGGTCGGTCTAATGATGGCTCATGTCATGGGATTGCGCGACGAGGCCGCGCTCAAGCATGCGGCGGATCTGGGGATTGCCATGCAGCTTACCAACATCGCGCGCGACATCCTCGAGGATGCATCCATGGGTCGGATTTATCTACCGTTGGCTTGGTTAAAGGAGGCGAAGATCGCCCCGGAAGAGATCGCCGCGCCGGAGCATCGCGAGAAACTTGCAATGCTCACGGTGCGATTGCTGCGCGAGGGCGAGCGCTACTACCGATCCGGCGACGAGGGGCTTTGGTATCTCTCTTTCCGGTCCGCTTGCGCCGTCGCTGCGGCACGCAACGTCTACTCCGAGATCGGCATCTTGCTGCTGCGAAAAGGCGCGCAGGCCTGGGACGAGCGGACCTACGTCATCGGCGCGCGCAAGTTTTGGGTGGTGCTGCGAGGCATCTTAACTCTTTTGCGCTCTGTGCCGGCGCGGCTCTTTGAGCCTTGGGCGCCGGCGCCGCTACGGGTGGTCTGGAAGGCTTCCAATATGCAATGACAGAACCGCCTGCTTGAGAGGGATCATGACCTTTTTCAATTTCGTACCGTGGATATTATTAGGGCTCCAGGCGGCGATCGTGATAGCGAGTCTTTTGGGCTACGGCATATTTACTGCGCGCCCGGACTTACTGGCTTACATCGATCCACAAGCAAAGTTTTTTACCTGGGCATTTCACGGTTTCGCCGTGGGTAACATGCTGTTCGGCGGTCTTGCGGTCTGTGCCGAAGCGCTGCTCCGGGACAAGCTCCGAGCGCTATGGGCAATTCTGATCGTCTACGCGGTGAGCCTCGCGAGCGAGCTTTTGGGGACTGCCCACGGCATTCCCTTCGGCGCCTACTCATACACTTCGCTTCTTGGCATCAAGTGGTTCGAGCGTGTGCCGGTCTTAATCCCGCTCAGTTGGTTTACCGTGAGTTGGGCGTGTTGGATTCTCGCCCGGCGCGTCACAAGCGGCATTTCCGCTGTTCTGTTCGCCACGTGCCTGCTCGTTTCCTGGGATCTCTTGCTCGATCCGGCGATGAGCCGAGTTACCAGTTACTGGATCTGGGGCGAAACCGGGACATACTACGGCATGCCTTTGATGAATTTGCTCGGCTGGGGCGTCACCGGATTGGTGCTTTTGTTTTTGATCAGCCGGCTCGTACCCGCGCCGGAGGGCGATCCGCGGTTTGCTGTGTCGGTTTATCTCGTGAATTTCGCGCTGCCCTTCGGATTTTGCGTCCTCAATCGCTATTGGCTCGCGGCCAGCGTCGGACCGCTGAGCATAGCGCTTGCGTACGTGATTTTCGGCAGAGCGTGGAGGCGGCAGAATTTTGCAGCGCGTCAGGCGCTGAGCGCGACCGGCGCGTTCTTGCATCGCCGCCAGTGATGCAATTTGAAGCGGCGACCCGGTCGGTGGTAAACTATCCATGGCACCACGATGAATTCGGATTCACCCGCCCATTTCGATTTGGACGATTACCTGCAAAGACAATCCGAGAACATTAATCGCGCCCTTGGGCAGTATCTGGATAAGTATCCGGGGACGTCACAGACCATTTTTCGGGCGATGCACTATGGAGTTTTTCCGGGCGGCAAGCGCATCCGGCCGATCCTCACCCTGGCTGCGGGTGAGTTGTTTGGCGCGCCCCGGGATCGATTGATGCCCTTTGCGTGCGCCGTTGAGCTGGTTCACGCTTATTCGCTGATTCACGATGATTTGCCGGCGCTCGACGACGACGATCTGCGTCGGGGCGAGCCTGCGGCGCATAAAGTGTTCGGTCAGGGGATGGCGTTACTCGCCGGCGACGGCTTGCTCACCGAAGCGTTTCACCTGATGTCGGGCAGTGAAGCGACCCGAGCGGTGGCGGCGGAACTGGCGCTCCAGCTGATTCAAGAATTAGCCAAGGCCGCGGGAGTGTTGGGGCTGGTCGGCGGCCAGGCGCTCGATTTGGAAGCGGAGGACAAAGAGGCTGACGTCGCCACGGTTGAAGTTATTCATGTGCGCAAGACCGGCGCGCTGATCCTGGCGGCACTTCGTATCGGCGCGCGGCTCGGCGGCGCCACCGATGCCGAGCTGGTTCGGATCACTCGCTACGGCGAATACCTCGGGTTGGCTTTTCAGATCGCCGACGATATCTTGGACGCGGGCGGTGAAACGGCGGGGCCGCGAGGGGAGACCGGTCAAAAAGAGCGGAAGAAGGCGACCTATCCTCAGGTCGTCGGCATCGTCCAGGCCCGAGAGCGGCTCGGTGAGCTGATGCAGCTATCCTTACATGAGCTTGAGCCTTTCGGCGCGCGCGCGGTGCCACTCGCCGCCATCGCCCGGCATGTGGCCGCACGGGCGCTTCCTGATAATGGCTGATTGGCCTGGGGCGGCAAAGCCGCAACCGAAACTCGGATTATCTCCCGTACAGGCGCAAAACCGCGGCAAGGAACGCAATTGTCACTTCGACCCGGTCGGGAACCCTCAGGGTCAACGGCGGGAGAAATCTTTCTTAGATTCCTCGCATGGGTTCGGGATGATGAGCTTCTGGCCCCTCACCGTCCGTCCTGGCGTTCGTTCGACGTTCTCAGGACATCGCTTGGCGCGGGTCAATCCGCAGACTAGAGGCCGATTGAGAGCGAAAATTTGCGCACATGGCGACAACTTTGAATTATAGTAGGAGCGAAGGAGATGAAACATAAATGACAAGGTTATTGGATGGGGTTGAATATCCGCGCGACATTCGGCGCTTCACGGTTGACGAGTTAAATCAGCTCGCAGCGGAAATCAGGGAGGAAGTCATTTCTGTCGTCTCCGAGGTCGGCGGCCACTTCGCTTCGACCCTCGGCGCAGTGGAGCTGACTCTGGCACTGCATTATGTCTTTGACACTCCCGAAGACCGCATTGTCTGGGACACCGGCCATCAAGCGTACGCGCATAAATTGCTCTGCGGCCGGCGCGATCGTCTGGCGACGATCCGCCAGTTCGGCGGCTTGAGCGGCTTCTTAAGCCGTGAAGAAAGTGAATACGATGTTTTCGGCGCCGGTCACGCAGGAACTTCGATCTCGGCGGCTCTCGGCATGGTCGAAGCGAAATATCTCGACGGCGCGACCCGAAAAGTGGTCGCGGTGATCAGTGACGGCGGCTTGAGTGCCGGGTTGACCTACGAGGGATTGAATTCCGCCGGCCATCTCGATCGCGATCTAATCGTCGTGCTCAACGACAACGAGCATTTTATCGATCCCCGGGTGGGTGCCGTCTCGTCTTTTCTTAGCAAGCAGTTCACCACCGACCTGGGCGTGCGCTTGCAGAAAAATTTGTCCAGTTTGCTGAAGAGCTTGCCGAGCGGAGAGAATCTCAAACACGTGGCGCGCAAGATGCGTGACTCGTTTTTAAGTCTGGTGACGCCGGGGTTTCTCTTCGAGAGCCTGGGATTTCAATACGTCGGTCCGATCAACGGTCACAACATCAGCGAAATGCTCACGACTCTGGAAAACGTCAAAAAGGTGGATGGCCCCACGCTCGTTCATGTGTTGACCAAAAAGGGTAAGGGCTACGCCCCGGCGGAAGCCGATCCGATCAAATTCCACGCCGTGACGCCGTTCCACGTGCTCACCGGCAAAGCGAAAAAAGAAAAGGGGCCGATTCCGACTTATACCGAAGTGTTCGGCCGATCGCTGGTGCGCATCGCCAAGCACAACCCCAAGGTGGTCGGCATCACCGCGGCCATGGGCAGCGGGACCGGCATCGATAAGCTGGCGCGGGAAATTCCCGAACGCACCTACGACGTCGGCATCGCCGAGCAGCACGCGGTCACCTTTGCCGCCGGCATGGCGACCGAAGGATATATTCCGGTGGTGGCGATTTATTCGACTTTCTTGCAGCGCGGCTACGATGAAATTCTCCACGATGTCTGTTTGCAAAATTTGCATGTGGTTTTTGCCCTCGACCGCGGCGGGCTGGTTGGCGCCGACGGCCCGACGCACCACGGCGTATTCGATTTTGCTTATCTGCGCTCGATGCCGAATATCGTTGTCATGGCGCCCAAAGACGAAAACGAATTGCAGCACATGCTGGCCACGGCCGTGAATCATTCCGGTCCGATCGCTTTGCGCTACCCGCGCGGCGAGGGTTGGGGCGTGGCCCTGGACGCCGAGCCCGGCCGCTTGGAAATCGGCAAGGCCGAGTTGCTGCGTGAAGGCAGCGATATCGTGATCGCGGCGATCGGCCACACGGTCTTGCCGGCGCTGAAAGCCGCCCAGGATTTGGCGCCGCTCGGTATCAACGCCGCGGTGTTGAACGCGCGCTTCATCAAACCGCTGGATAAGGAATCGTTGAGATCTTTGTTGATTCACGCGCCACGCTTGATCACGGTTGAAGATCATGTGACCTCGGGCGGCTTTGGCAGCGCGGTGCTTGAATTTCTCGCGGATGAAGGCATCAACGGCATCGAAA
>Ga0209640_10000237_pt1 | contig 40975 bp, 39 predicted proteins | sample RifCSP10_1_FD_184018 | JGI IMG/M metagenome (GOLD analysis project Ga0209640, IMG submission 184018) | Soil microbial communities from Rifle, Colorado - Rifle CSP2_sed 10_1 (SPAdes) (version 2) | ecosystem: Environmental > Terrestrial > Deep subsurface > Rock core/Sediment | place: Rifle... | reverse complement strand
AAAGCTGGGAACTGCGCACAAACAAAGAAAGGCATCACGAAATCGTGATGCCTTTGTGGGCCCTGCAGGGCTCGAACCTGCGACCCGCAGATTATGAGTCTGCCGCTCTAACCAGCTGAGCTAAGGGCCCAAGCGAACCACTGAAATATAGCGACCATTGCACGCAAACACAAGCGACAATATCTTGACTTCCAAAAGGAAATCAAGTACCTTGTATTGAGTCGTTTGTCACCTGCCCTCGTGTGGAAATCCCAGCGTCGTGTCCCAGGTTCGAATCCCAGAGTTTCTTTCAACTAAGGAGGGTTAACATGGCAAGGGGTAAGAGTATCACCCGCTATTGTAACCATTGTGAACGCGTCAACAAGATGGAGATGGTAGGTGCAGTAGAAAGTCAACCCGAAAAAACATGGTACCGGTGCACACGGTGCAGACATTCGATGTTAGTTGACATTAACGAATACAAACGGGAACAAGAAGAATCAAAGAAAAAGCTCGATCGAACTGAGTGCTTGGAGTATCGGCCTGAAAACACTTACGTTGTCGGCCAGGCGATATTCCATTTGGAATGGGACGATATCGGAAAGATCATTTCCAAGGAACGAACCTCGAGAGGAGAGCGCGCAATTGTCGTGTCTTTTGAAAAACTGGGACAAAGACGACTTTTGGAGAGTGTTGTGACGGCATCAGACAACGCTCAATGATGCATGACCACGGAATCAAAATCACTTGATAAATGCTGAAGGAGGTGATAGAATTGGTAGGAATCGTCGTTGCAGAGAACGAGCCGATTGACCGCGCTATCAAGCGGTTCAAGAAGAAATACGAGCGGTCGGGCATCTTGAAGGAATTCAAGAAGAGAGCCTACTTCACAAAACCTTCAGTAAAAAAGCGGATGAAGAAAGTCAAAGCGGTACGACGAGCTCAACGAACTCTCGCGGAGCAAGTCTGAGAGAGACAAACCCACCACATGGTGGGTTTCTTTTTGCAGATTGATGAAGGAGACACACACCCAGATGGCCATCCCACCGCAGCCATGGGGGGTGCATCTCCTTCAGTAAATGGATCGAGAGGCTTTTCAGGCCCCACCCTCTTTCGCTTGGGCCTTGATTTCCTGCACTTCTTTTCTAATTTCTTGGGCCTTCTTCTTCAATTCATTCATGGCCTTCCGCACGCGCGTCCCGGCTGACTTGTTCCCCTTCTCATAGAACTTTACGAAGTCTTTATCAAAAGACTGTACCAAGTCCTTGAGTTCCTGAAGCCTGCTCATGATTTTTTCTCCTTAGTGTGAATGAAAGGGTTTCTTTGCTAAGAACTCTTGCTCACTCTTTTGTATTCACGTTTCAATCGTTCCAACGACTCTGCTCGACGATCGTACAGGCGTTTAAGTTGGCGAGGTTTACGTCTTGCCAAGGCATACGAGGTCAAAATTGGCATGGCTACCGTTGCATCAAGGTAGGCCACAACGGTATCAGGAAGCTTGTCGGGATCCACTTTTCCCCAACTGACTGCTTCTGACGGGGTCGCACCTGACAAACCACCCGTATCGGGTCGGGCATCGGTAACCTGCAAGAAGAAATCGTGCCCTTTCTCGTTGATCTTCAGCACTTCTTGGATCTGAGGTTCAGTCTGTAAAATGAAATTCTTTGGTGACCCACCACCGAAGATCAACACTCCACTCCTCCCACCCCTTTTCTTTGCGTCTAGCACAATGGCTGCTGTTTCGTTGACATCAAGAAGAACATCTAGACGCGTCCTATATCCAGATAACTCAATCTCAGCTATATTCATTCCTATAGAGCTATCACCCGGCGAAGGGGTGTAAACCGGCACACCGCATCGGTACGCGGTTGCTAGCACACTGCTATGCCTGATACGTAATACTCTCTCGCGCTCAAGGACATATTTACCAAGCTTATAGTGTAGCTCGGCCGTCCCCATTTCTTTCTGGAACTCTTCGTTGCGAAGAACAGTCCTGAAGAACTCATCCGTGCTCAGCAGAACTTCATAATCGAAGAGAATGTCATATATCCTAATCACTCCTTCCTTGCGCAGGACTCGATCATCGAGAAATGGCGAGCCGCGGTGAAGGGTGTGGCCAATTGCGAAGTGAGTGTCGTGGTAAAGGTTGGCCCCCGTGCTAACGATCCAATCCACAAATCCCGCTCTTATCAGAGGAACTATGCACGATCCGAGCCCGGCCGGCGTAAGTGCACCAGTAATACTCATACCCACGGTTACATCTCTCGCGAGCATCTTTGTAGAGAACAACTGGCAAGCTTCTCGCAGTCTGCCTCCATTGTAGGCCTGGAAGTACTCATCAACCAATTTCACAATTGGGATGTTCTTGGGAATAGGAGCCCTGATTATTCGTCTGCCGCTGAGAAGGTTGGCTTTAGGAGACTTCATTCATACTAAGAATTAGAAGAAGGGGACTAACCGTTTGCCCGGTGAAAATATACTAATCCGGACGAAATAAGCAAGCAAAATCTGCAAATTTCCAGAGATTTTTCACACTGTTTTCGATACATGTCAAATCTATTTCTAACTTCTCTCTTGACAACTTGGATATTTGTGCTTATTTTTATTTAGACTAATTCTAAATAAGAGGAGCCATGGACGTTCACGCAGCGCACGAGATACTCACAACCCATCTGAAGGCAAGCGGAAAGCAGCGCTCGACTCCCGAGCGTTTTGCGATCTTAGACGCAGTATTGGAAAGCCAGGGACACTTTGATGTCGAGGGACTCTACTACCGGTTAATCACGAATGGCATCAAAGTCTCTAAGGCAACTGTATACAATACTCTGGAGGTGCTTCAGGAATGCGGCCTCGTCTCCAAGTACAGGTTTGCCGAAAATACATCTCGATACGAGAAAGCCTTCGGGCGTCCGCATCACCACCATCTTATTTGCCTGGACTGTGGAGACATTATCGAATTCGTAAACGAAAAACTCGAGCGGATTCAAGATGATGTGTGCGACGAGAAGAGTTTCAAGGCACAAAGTTCAACACTTCAGATTTTTGGAATCTGTTCCAAATGTAAGAAGAGAGCATAGCGATATGAACCCAAGTTCGTCATTCACGCTTGCTAACGCACCTCTTGGGCGCCCTGTCCGCATTAGGGAAATCCAATCGCACCCCGACGTCTGTATACGACTTCGTGAACTTGGATTTTGTGAAAATGCCGTCATTCGCTGTCTCAATAGGGGTAACGGCAACGTGATTTGCGAAGTCTGTAACACCCGGCTTGGGATCAACAACCTGCTGGCAAGCACTATCTCCGTATTCACTTTTTAGTAGTAGAGAACCATGGAATCGACCATTGAGGTCCAACTAGACACCATGATCCCGGGGGAACGAGGAACAGTCTCCCGAATCAACACAGTGGGTTCTGCTTTAAAGCAACGGCTGCTCGAGATGGGTCTCATAAGGGGAACTCTAGTCGAATTGGTAAGGGTGGCCCCCATGGGAGATCCGATCGAAGTGCGCGTCAGAGGATATAGACTCTCTATGAGAAGACTAGAAGCAGAGTCTGTAATAATTTTGAAGGCGACCCATTGATGGGATCCGTTCAGACTGCAGTTCACAGCAAAAACATTGCTTTGATCGGAAACCCGAATTGCGGGAAAACCACCCTCTTTAATGAACTCACCGGTCTTCGACAGAAGGTAGGGAACTACCCCGGGGTTACTGTGGAGAAGAAAGAGGGAAGAGTCATCTTCGAAAATGGTGTCAGTGCTTCCATCCTGGATCTCCCTGGCACATACAGTTTGACTGCCAACTCTCCGGACGAAAAAGTTGCCACTGATGTCCTTCTCGGCCGCGTTGTTCATACTCCCGCTCCCGACCTCGTTGTCTGCGTCGTCGATGCCACCAACCTCGAACGCAATCTCTACCTCGTCAGCCAGATAATCGACAGGCATCTTCCCGTTATAGTCGCTTTGACCATGATTGATCTCGCGGAGGAGTTAGGCATTGAAATTGACGTGAAACGACTTGAGCGGGAACTGGGCGTTCGCGTTGTATCAATCATCGCAAACAAAGGAATCGGAATCTCGGAACTGAAAGACGCGATGCTGCGCACGACTAACGCAACAAGTAAACCGCGGCAATGGCAACTGCCGGATGCTGTTCACAAGGAAACCGAGGAACTTGTCAGCATCCTTCGAAATAGGCACCAACTCGCCGACCAGCAGGCATTCCACGACGCGATCCTTCTTCTGACCTCGCAAAGTGATTTGCTTGACCACATGGATCGGTTTGACCCTGAGGTTCGAGAGCATGTGAAGCGGGATCACCAGAAGCTCGACTTCCTTGGCTTCGATCGCCAGTCTGTATTTGTGGAATCACGCTATGAGTGGATAAAGCTCATTTGCGCTGCTTCAACAAAGCAGACTGCTCGGAGTAAGATGGGCACCAGTGACAAAATTGACCGTTTTGTGACGCACCGAATTTGGGGGTTCTTCATCTTCCTTGGCCTGATGACAGTCGTCTTCCAAACCATCTTCACATGGGCAAATGCCCCAATGGAGCTAATTGGGAATGGTTTTGATTGGGTTGGCCAACAGGTCACCGCCCTGATACCACCGGGAGACCTTCAAGACCTGACCGTGAATGGAGCCATTGCGGGGGTGGCAGCGGTTGTAACGTTTCTGCCACAGATTCTCTTCCTCTTCTTGTTCCTCGGACTCCTGGAGGACACCGGATACATGTCGCGGGCTGCCTTCATTATGGACAGGCTCATGAGCAAGGTAGGGTTGCACGGGAAATCATTTATCCCCATGCTCAGTTCCTTTGCTTGTGCAATTCCCGGCATCATGGCCACGCGGACAATTGAAAACCCCAAAGATCGGCTGGTGACCATGCTGGTCTCCCCTCTGATCAGTTGCAGCGCCCGACTCCCTGTGTACACGCTTTTGATTGCGGCGTTTATTCCGAACACAAACGTGCTGGGAATTTTCTCCCTCGCGGGCATTACTATGGTTTCCATGTACTTGCTCGGACTCGTTGCAGCGCTCGCCATGGCTTGGTTGTTCAAGAAGACTTTGCTTCGGAGTGCACCACCGATCTTCATTATGGAGCTTCCGCCTTACCGACTTCCGTCACTCAGGTCGGTGCTGTTGCAGATGTGGGAGCGATCCTGGCTTTTTCTGAAGCGTGCCGGAACATTCATTCTTGGTGTCTCTATCATCCTATGGTTTCTCGCAAGCTACCCGAGACTTGATAATGTCTCTGCTGCGGAACAACTGAAGCACAGTCTTGCCGGACAAGCGGGACACCTTATCGAACCCCTGATCAAACCTCTCGGGTTTGACTGGAGAATCGGCATTGGACTTGTCGGATCGATCCTCCAACGAGAGGTGTTTGTCAGTACCATGGGAACTATCTACAACATCCAGAATGCGGACGAGAATGAGGGGAGTGTCTCGCTCCGCCAGCAGATGCAACAGGATCGAGATCCGGCCACTGGTGCGCCGACTTTCACGGTTCTCACAGCGATCTGTCTAATGGTGTATTACGTTCTTGCCATGCAGTGTATGTCGACGGTCGCTGTCATGCGACGAGAAACCAATGGCTGGAAATGGCCTCTGTTCCAGATCGGGTATATGACCACCCTTGCCTACTCGGTGACATTCGTCGTTTACAGAATCGGCCTGTACATAGGATTGGGAGGATAAATGGACTGGCAACAAATCGCATCATTAGGAATCGTGTTCATCAGCGGAGTGATTCTCCTGCGATCCGAGGTTCGAAAACGACGCCGGGCACGCCTTCGCGCCTGCGGTCATGACTGTGGCTGTTCCTCTACAGTCATTGAGCGAATCAAAGAAGACACCATTGCAGACAAGAAATCGGAATTTTGTAAGGAAGAGTCTGGCTTAAAAAAACGGAGCGTGCTCTCACCCGCATAGCGGGACCTCGGCAAAAGGCTAATGATGGGCACGCTCCGAAAACGAAAAAGGCTTCCACGTTGCGTGGCAACGCGTCCCTTTTCTATGTCAGTATAGCGAAGGTGCCTCGGTTTGTTAAGGCAAGATGTGGAAGTGTAAGAATCACATCCACATCAATCATGGGGTAGTCATGTTCTTGCGCTCAGCTCTGGCTCTTGTTGGAGTCGTGATCTTGATATCCGCATCAACTTTCTCTCAGGGTGAACCCAAAACAAGCCTCGGTGGCTACGGCGAACTTCACTACAATGAACCCGATGGACATCGACGCGGAATGCTGGATTTTCACCGGTTCGTCCTCTATCTCGGTCACAATTTCAACGAGAAACTCGCGTTCAGGTCTGAGCTCGAGATCGAACATACCTTGATTGAAGCAGGAAATCCAGACGGCGGGGAATTGTCCATCGAACAAGCATTTCTTGACTATCAGATCAACCGATCCTTCGGTATCCGGGCAGGTATCATCCTCCCCCCTGTTGGCCTGATCAACACCTATCACGAACCACCCACGTTCAACGGCGTGGAGCGACCAAGCGTCGATCGAGTAATAATCCCTACCACGTGGAGAGAATCGGGAGCGGGTCTGTACGGCAACCTAGTTGAAGGGCTCAACTATCAACTCTATGTGGTTGCTGGGTTCAGGGCGGATGGGTTCAGCGGAAGCAATGGACTGCGTAACGGGCGGCAGAGGGCATTCGAAAGCAACCCGGCAAATCCATCCTTCACTGGTCGACTGGACTATTCCCCATGCCTTGGACTCTTCTTAGGCGGCTCTTTTTTTGTCGGCAATTCCTCGGCTGATCTGGATAGCATCGGAGACGCCATGGTTTCACTCTGGTCCGGTGACGTGAGGTATTCTGTCGATGGGTTCGCACTTCGTGCTGTTGGTGCAATTGGTACAATCGGAGATGCAGACAAGATCAACGCGCAGTTTAATGCCGCTGTCGCGGATCGGATTTACGGCTACTACGTCGAAGGCTCGTACAATGTGCTTCCTTTGCTTTGCCCGGACTCCGAAGAGGAACTGAACTTCTTCGGGCGATACGAGAAGTACAACACCCAGGCTGCCACAACCGGTTTCGAACCCTTCAAGCAATACAACCGGAGTGATATCGTATTCGGGTTGACATACAAACCCACATTCAACACAGCTTTCAAGTTTGATTACACATTCATGAACAACGAATTGAATTCCGGCAGCTTCAAAAACACCAGGCAATTGAATCTTGGCATCGGCTATTATTTTTTCTAAGGGCATCACACGAGCAGCGACCCTTGCGGTTGCCGCAATGTTTCTCTCCATCGCTGCATGGCCAGATGTGGGAGTCACCGAACGTGAATTGGACCAGGCACAGGCGTCCGTTCAGCGAATGTTTGGAAAGGAAACCAAGGCAGTGTTGGTCACCATCCCCCTTTTGTCTCAAGACAAAGAGGCGGTCTTTATTCTTTGCAATCAACGGTGGGGAGGGGATACGCTCGTTGTTCTCGCATCGTTCAAAGGAAACGCTGCCGCGGGATATGCTGTGGTGGACAATGTCAAAGGGAAGGATCAACTGATTACGTATATCGTGGCTGTTGACTCCTCTCTCGTTGTGAAGGATCTTGAAATTCTCGCCTATCGGGAAGCGTACGGCGGAGAAGTGCGCTATAAATCATGGCAGAAGCAGTTCTTCGGAAGAAGACCGGGCGAGGAACTCCGCCCAGGCAAGGAAATCAAGAATATCAGCGGCGCAACGATTTCGGCTCGGTCGGTGACGTTTGGCGTCAAGAAGGTCCTTTCCGTGTTGGCAGCGGTTAGGGATCGCCTGCCTCACACACCATTGGAGACACAATGACATTCCGATTGCGAGAGGCCGATGCTACGCTCAAGCTCTTTCTCACTTTGTTCATCGCGGTGATGAGCGCTGGCTATCTTATCGGACTCTTCTTCGTCGAGCATACGACGTCCCTGTCATCGCAAGGGATACAGGAGCAATTCCTCGGCTCCGCAAATGTGCAAACCATCCAGGAGATGAAGTATGCCAAATCGGCCAATGAGATGTATGTCTTCCTTCACAACCACATCCTTTCTCTTTCTCTGGTGTTCCTCGCCCTGGGGGGGATTTTCTATTTTTCCTCTCTTGTCTCGGATGGTGTGAAGAAGTTCCTCATCGTTGAACCCTTCATTGCAGTAGTGACAACATTTGGCGGGATCGTGCTAATCCGCTTTGTTTCGCCCCTGTTTAGTTGGCTTGTACTTCTCTCGGGCGTGTCTCTGTTTGTTTGTTATTGTGTGATGGGCTATCTTATTTTAAGGGAACTCTGGTTCCCCCGGCACAAGCAATGATGAGTTGCAACTCCCCCAGTGAAAGGCTATCTTTAAACAGGTGAACATCGAAGGAGCAGCAATGGAAGAACCGAAAACGACAATCCCCACTGAAACGGAGATCATGGACGCGCTCAAGGAGTGCTACGACCCTGAGATCCCAGTGAATCTCGTGGATTTGGGCCTTATCTATGATGTGAAGATCATTGACGACTGGGTGGGTGTGAAAATGACATTGACCTCCCCTGGCTGTGGGATGAGTGGGATGATCTCACAAAACGTCCGAAACCGGGTACTAAAGGTCCCCGGCGTGAAGGACGCAGACGTGAGAATTGTGTGGGAACCTGCATGGTCCCCCGTAAGGATGTCTGACGAGGCAAAGAAAAAGCTCGGAATGAACGCGTAGGGTCGGGCGGTAAAAACACGAAGGCAAGCCGGAGAACCCGACTTGCCTTCTTTGTTTTTCGTTTGTCTCCCCTTAGAATGTCGCTGTCATGCTCATGATCGCTCTTCTACCGATCAACGAGCCACCGAAGATCTGATAGTGTTCACGATCCAGCAGGTCTGTAATATTCAAACCCAGGGTGAGGTTTTGGGCCAACTTGTAGGACGCATTCAGGTTAAACAGTGCATACGCTAGAATCGGTCCTTTGAAGATCCCCGCCGCCCAATCGAACCGGGGAACGTACTTTCCGCTCAGGCCGAACTCGAACGTGTCATTCCTGTACGTGATTCCGCCGTTCACCTTGTGCTTTGGGGCGTTGGGAAGAAGAACGTCATTCGCGCTTTGCTCCTTCACCTTGAAGTCGAAGAACGCATAGTTGGCATTCAACTGCCACTCAGATGAGACGTAATAGTTGACTCCCAGCTCGAACCCGTATTCATTCACCTTGCCAGCATTTCCATAGGACCATACTGTTCGGGTAATGGTTTCTCCAGGCAATGTGATTTGACCTGGGTATTTAGGGTTGACACTCGGCGCCAAATCTGTGATGAAGTCCGTCAGCTGGTTATAATAGCCATCCAAGGTCACGAACACAGCGTTCTCAAATACACCCTTGTACCCCACTTCATACCCCGTGATCTTCTCAACAATCAGATCCTCATTCCCGAAATAGACGAGATTACGAATCGGGTGTTTTACATTCAGGAACAGCTCTGAATAGTTTGGAGCCTGGAATGCCTTGTTGTACGTTGCGCGGAATGACTGTCCTACGAATGGCGACCACACCATCGCTACCTTTGGTGAGAACTGGCTGGCGTGAAGAGTGCTGCGATCCCACCGTCCGGCGGCAATTGCCTTTATTTGATCGGTTACCTTGTATTCGAACTGCCCGTAAAGACCACTGAGATTGTCGTGATGCGCCGCCAAGGTCAGCGTTCCTTTCGTGTCAACGAACTGATACTTGTGTGCGGCTCCCAGGATGACATAGAGTCTGTCTTCGAGTTCAGAAAACCGGTATTGCACATCCGCCTGGCCTAACAATGATTTCTCCTCGAGAGGTAGGCCTGTTGACAGCGACACCTGCGGCTTCAACGAATTTCTCCCCGCCACCCATGCCTGCACAAACACATGCTCATCGCTGTAACTTGCGCGCCCCCAAGACTTCACCGCCTTCGGCACCTGCACCCGCCCAATGCCGGTCACTAGGATTTCGTTTTCCACCTGCGTGAGTCCTCCTTCAATCGTGCCGTTTGCGCCATCAGCAAAGGCGTAGTCCAGACGACCGGAACCATACGTCGATGCGACCTTTCCACGGTTGACCTCCACGACCTCCATATTCAGAACTGGATTGAAACCGGAGTACTCGAAAACACCGATCTGACCACCAGTCCACATTGTCCTTGAGACACTCCAGGTGTCACCCTGGAATCTTCCCACGTTGACCTTGTACGACCATGCGTCGCTGAAGCCTGCGTAACGAATGTCAGTCCTGGCGGTGTTTTTCTCTCCACCCGCTATCGTCACTTTGCCGCCGGCGATATCTCTGGGGCGCGGCGTGAGAATGTTAATGACCCCGTTGAAGGCATTGGCACCATAAAGGGCGGAGCCCGGACCACGGATAAGTTCGAGTTTGCCAAGATCCTCGACGGGAACGGAAAGACCGTTCCACTCCTGCGAACCGAGAAACGCCACAGCAAGGTCTCTGCCATCAAGCAATACAAGAAGACGGCGATTAAGCGAGCTGTTAAAGCCCCGCGTGTTTACATTGAAGTCGTTCACACCGCTCTGCGCAATATCCACCCCCGGCTGGTTCTCGAGAAGCTTCGGCACCTGGCCGCTAACTGAGTTCAGTTTGATCTCCTCGGGCGAAAGAGCGGAGACGGCGGCCGGGGCATCCGTTACTTTTTCTCCTCTTAATGACGCCCCATATACGGTGATGTCACCCACTTGAACACTGGCATCACCAAGCGACACGTCCTGAGTCGTGGCATCACCGGCGGTTACTTTCAGTCCTGTAATCTGCCGGGTTTCATGGCCCACCAGGGAAACCACAATCGTGTAGGTGCCGGGTTCAAGACCGCGGATCTCGAATGAGCCGTCTATATTCGTTGATGCTCCGGCGTTTGTCCCTTTCACAACGACATTGGCGAAAGGAAGTGAGTCGCCGGTTTTCTTATCGGTCACCTTCCCACGAATGGAGCCAGAGGTCTGGGCAACGATTTGAGTTGTAAAGCAACACCAACAGGAGACAATGATCAAGAGGCGACCGGCAGGGGCAAAAACAGAATCCAGAAAAGCCATAGATCCGATTCTCCGTGGATATGTTTGCGAAAGCAAAGTGTCTCGGTTATTCGGTCAACCGGATGGTAAGACAAAGGGGACCCCCGCAAGCGGAAGTCCCCGAGAAGCAGAATGACTAGAAGTTCTTCGCTTTCATGACACGGAAATGACCAAGGTTTTCGGTGTCTTCAACGATGCGGACCTGCACCGGCCCTATATCCTTAACGAGATGCAAACGCGAAGTTGTCGCATCATCCTGCACGATGGTGCCATTCACGGTAATGCGTCGCCAGGTACGTGACCGATACGCGTTGTGCTGGGTGTGGGTGGTAGTGCTATCCGTGATGGTTTCTTGAGTCTCGATCCTGCCAAAGATCTGCAGCCTGACCTGGGCGCCACCAGACCCAGTGAAAGTGGAGTCAAACGCAGTCCAGTTTGCTCCCGTTGCCCCAACGCCTTGCGAGGGTCGGGCTACAGCTATCCACTTAAGTGTATCGGCTGCGGTGGTCCCAGTCGGAATTCCGAACGCCCGCTTGAATGGTCCGATTGTCTGTAGGAAGTCAAAGTCTCCTGTTGTATCCTTCCGGATGAGAAGAGTTCGGGCGACAGTCACCACGAGGCCGCCTGGACCAAAAGGTCCCCTGGTACTGTCAACAATGGCCGTTGCGACTCCACCCAACGGACTCGGGGCGACATTACTCGCTATAGTCCAGACCGTTTGATACGAGCCGGTTGGATCTGGAATTTGGGATCCGCTGCCAGGAGCCGTTGCATAACCTGTGTAGGTGAACTTGTTGCCCACTGTAAGTGGAAAGAGATTGTCCGTAATCGGCACGATGGTCGTACTTGGGGAGGTGGAATCCTCCTCGCATCCAGCGAGAACAAGGGCAAGTACCATCATCACTGCAACGCAACCGATGGCAAACAGTTGGTGTGCGCGTTTCATCGGGGAGACTCCTTGATTGTGGGAATGAAAGTAGTACATTTGTGACCCTGGAAAGTAACGGCAAAGATAACAGAGTCAAGCGAAAGAGTCAAACATTAAATCTGAAATGGACAATGTCACCATCTTCCACGACGTATTCCTTCCCTTCGATGTGCAGAAGGCCTCCGTCCTTCACCGCCTGTTCAGAGCCAAGGCGGACAAGATCCTCGTATTTCATGATCTCAGCCCGGATGAAGCCCTTTTCAAAGTCTGAGTGGATCACTCCGGCTGCCTGGGGGGCAGTTGCACCCTTCCGGACGGTCCATGCATGCACCTCTTTGGGACCAGCAGTGAAGAATGTGATCAGGTGGAGCAAATCGTATCCTTCACGTACCACCTTATCGAGTCCGGACTCCTTCATACCCAGTCCCTCCAGGAACCCCCTCCTGTCGCCAGTCGGCAGCTCGGCCACTTCCGCCTCCACAGCAGCACTTACGGTTACCACTTTTGCCCCCTCCTTCGCCGCAATTTCACGTACGGCCTGAACGTAAGCAATCTCGGAGGCGACGTCTCTCTCGTGCACGTTGCAGACGTACATCACGGGTTTATTTGTCAATAGATGGAGATCGCGCATCCATAGGACGTCATCCTCATTCTCAATGGAGAGATAGCGGACCAACCGCCCTGAGAGGAGATGATCCCGTACCCGAGTGTAAAGATCGGCCTCTGCCTTCATCTTCTTGTCGCCGGTCTTTGCCTTCCGTTGCGTCTCGCTCAGTTTCTTTTCAACCGTGTCGAGATCCTTAAAGATCAGTTCCGCTTCGATCACCTCGATATCCCGCCTCGGATTGACATTCCCGTCCACGTGCACAACATTGGAGTCATCGAAACACCGAACAACGTGAGCAATGGCATCCACCTCGCGGATATGAGAAAGAAACTGATTTCCCAGGCCTTCTCCTTTGCTGGCTCCTTTGACGAGGCCGGCAATATCTACGAACTCGATGGTTGACGGCACCACCTTGGGCGGCTGGTATATCCGGACAAGCCCATCGATACGCTGATCGGGAATGACCACTACGCCAACGTTCGGATCGATTGTGCAGAAGGGGTAGTTCGCCGCCTCAGCGCCCGCCGCCGTGATGGCATTGAAGAGAGTAGACTTCCCTACGTTCGGAAGCCCGACGATACCACAATTGAAACCCATTGAGAAGCTGAGGTTGAGAGGAAAATTGTGCCCGGATGTGCCCTGCGTGAATAATGTACAGAAATCTTGCAGAAGTTACAAAGTCGGAAAGAGGTGTTCGTTCGCACTAAGCGGACACACCCGAACGGTTTCCAGCAAGCATCTTCTTCACGTCGCCGAGATGCCTGAAATCCGCGTCCGCATTCTTCCAGAACTCAAGCAACCTTCCGCCTATCTCGTGCGTCATTCGGAGGTCGCCTTTTGCATGGTACACCTTCATGAGCGTAAGCAACGCATCGGGGTTATTGGGATTCGCACGGAGCGCTTCCTCGCAGGCGTCGAATGCATCTTCATACTGACGCTGCTCAAGCCTGATCTCCGCCACCTGACGATAAACGACTCCACGAGTGAGTGGTGAGGAATGGTCGAGCGCAGAATCACATACCGCCAGTGCCTCCATAAGTTGTCCTTGTGCCGTCAAGAACCTCGCGCGTGCCAGAAAGAACCCCAACATTGCCTGCGACTCACCGAGGTTACGGCGATCCAATTCCACCCTGATCCGGCTGATGGTTGCATCCGCTTCTTTGAATTTCTTCATCTGGATGAAGGCGTTTACCAGGCCGTACGCAGGTCCGCTGTTTGTCGAATCAATCGTAAGGGCCCGGATGTACTGCTCTATCGCTCGTGGATAGTCGCCGCGCAGAACATTCAAAGTGGCATCAGCAGAGAGATGGGAAGACTCGAGTTGCTGGCTCTGCAACAGGAGTGTCAGCCCTTTGTGGAATTGTTCTTCCGCCTCGCGTAGACGCCCCTGGATAATATATACATTGCCAATCTGATTGATGGAGTACCAGTAGTCCGGCTTGAGCTCAAGCGATTTGGTGTATTGTGAGAGAGCCTCTTCGTACATCCCCACGCGGAGCAGCAAATCCGCATAGCTTGCACGTGGATCTGCAGCGGTTGGCGCCATACGAATGTAGCGCTTCATCTGCGCAATGGCTTTGCTTTGCTCCCCCATCGTGGAATACGCGTAGCCAAGCGACATGACTGCAGGGGCGTAGCCGGTGTCCACCTTGGTCGCCCGCTCATACGAGCGAATGGCCGCCTCGAAGTCCTTCGCTTCCTCATACATGATTCCCCGGAAGGCGTGTGCTTCGGCGTCCTCCGGAGAGAGGGCTATTAATGAATCAGCCGCCGTTACCGCCTCTTTGAAGGTATAATTGATCTTATGGTACCACATGTTAATGAAAAGCTGCTCCCGCCGGGACGCATTGCTGGAATAACGTCTGGCGCGTTCTATGTGCAGCTTCGACTGAGCTTCATTTCTCATCCCTTCATCAACCAGTGCCAGCCGTGCCCACGCCATAGCGAACGTTGAATCTAATGAGATAGCGGAGTCAAGAACCGATTTTGCCTCTTGATAATAGAAGTTCTTCCACCGGTCAACGCCTTCGTTATAGCATCGCAACGCCTCAGGGGATGAGGTGGTAATCTTCTGTTCTCGAGTACATCCGGCAAGGACTATTGCCAGAACCAAGTATATGATGAGCGAACGTCGTTCCATGATTGTCTCTGGCCTCGCAACGTGAGCCGACTAGGCTGCTAATATGTACGTAATATGTGCGGCGTTGGTTACCGTGCACGAAGGACGCGTCGGCATAAGGTCGGCAGTATCTCAGGTATCCTGAAGGGGTGGGTGAACAGATGCAGCTGAGGGATTCTCGCGGAGTATTTTAAGCTGTTCGAGGCACTTTTCAATCTTGTCGATGCTCTCGTTCAGGACTTTGAAATAGTGTGTCTTTTTGTCCTCGGGCGGATTTGTTACCTCCAGGAAGTAGGCGGCCATGCGCATAACGCCAAGCGGATTGTTGATCTCGTGGGATATCTCCCGAATACCGGCCTTGAGGTTTTCGACCTGAACCGAGTGCTCATCGAGATCCTGTTGCTTCATAACAAGAACATCCTCTTTTCTGTAGATATCTGTTGCTTGTCCCAAGGTCAGTTGTTTGAGCCATTCAGGAATACGGGCTTGTCTGATCGGACAAATGAGACTATGGTCTTGATCATCCCATTGATGTCGGCCAGCTTGTCCATCCAGTGATCCGCAATAGTGCCAGCTAATTGCTTCTTCGTACCCTCATCCAGGTATCCCGTTATGACGAGTACCTTCATGTCGTGATCAATCTTTCTTGTCTTGAGAAGGTCCAGCACCTGAAAACCATCAATCTTCGGCATTTTGATGTCGAGAATCACCAACTGTGGCTTGATCTCACCAATGAGCATTAGTCCCTCGTACCCGTCATCCGTTGCCGTGATTTCGGCGCTGGGTAATTCAGTGCTGATCGCACTCTTGAGCATTTGGGAGTAGTCAGCATCGTCATCAATGATGAGAATGTGTGTTATCCTCTCGTCTACGTACTCAAAATCAATATCCATCCCGGTTGAATCAAGAAATTTCTTGACATTGACGGGCCACACCCGATAATGACCGCCGTAGGTTGTGAATGCCTTAAGCGCCCCATCGTAAATCCAGTTCAGCACGGTCTTCTTGCTGACGCAACAGATTTCTGCTACTTGACCGACGCTCAATGGTTTCTTGTATGTCATATTGACTAGCCCCTCTTTTCCGATAGGGATGTTTTTCTCGATTTACCTGATTCAATATACATCACTGGAGCTCAATTGTCAAGAAAATAAAAATCAAGCCTTGTTTCTACCTTGGGTGGTCAATAATGCTAATCTCCCTAAGAAGATCTTTCTTAGTGAATGTGGACTTGCTCATAAGGCCAGAAACGTAGGTTCCAAGTTGCGACTGCGTATCGGAGTCAATCTCCATTGATGTCAGAATGATAATGGGTATCGACCGTGTCGCTGGTATCTGCTTCAACTGATAAGCCACGTTGAACCCTGATACTTCGGGCATAATCAGGTCGAGAATAATAAGGTCTGGTCGCTCACGAGCAGCGATCTCGACACCGTCCTTTCCTTGGAACGCCTTCAATACTTGGTAGCCTTCATTTTCCAGAATTATCTGGATGAGGTCGGTTGCCGCGCGGTCATCATCAATGACGAGAACCGACGGTCTCCTGTTGTTCTGGCGTGGTACAAGGTGGACGCGATCCAACGCCTGGAGCAGGTCTTCTTTGTTCACGGGTTTGACAAAATAGTCCACAGCACCCAGGCTAAATCCGAGGTTCTTCTCATCAATAATGGAAACAATGATGATAGGGATATGTTTGCACAGGGGATGTCGCTTAAGTTCTTTCATCACTTGCCAGCCGTCCTTTACGGGGAGCAGCAGATCAAGTGTAATAACACTCGGATGAAGCCGCTTGGCCATATCCACTGCTTGTGCGCCGTCGCGGGCGATCTCCACTCTATATCCTGCAGACTCGATATGCATTCTCAATAACTCGCTTGCCTGCGGTGCATCCTCAATGATGAGCGCAAGCGGTTTTTCGTTCGGGTCGAGTGGTTTGTTCTCTCGCTGCAACGCATCGAGTAGCATTCCTGCCTGCAACACCTGCTCGGAAGTCCCATCAATAATCATGGGGATCTTGAACGACACCACGGTGCCCTTCCCCCATTCGCTCTCAATCCAAATAGAACCACCGTGCAACTCTACAAGCTTCTTAGCAATGGTCAACCCAAGGCCGATCCCCTGGCGGTTCATCTCCTTCCCGCTTGCCGCCTGCTTGAAGGGCTTGAACAACCCGGCAACTTCCTCAGGCCTCATGCCTACGCCAGAGTCCTGGACAGTGAACTGGATATCGTTGCCTATCCGCTCCGAACGGACGACGACCTTCGCCCCTCGATTGCTGAACTTGATAGCATTCGACACAAGGTTTATGAGGATTTGCTTGAAGCGAGTCTGGTCGACCACGATATCATCAAACTCAAGGGAGAACGCCAGTTCCAGTTGAACGGCTTTTCCCCCAATGTCCGACGCGAGCACCCGTTCGATGCTTTCCTTGAAGTATGACATCGGGTAGCTGGCGATATGAAGTTCCAATTTCCCCGCTTCGATTTTGGAAAGGTCCAGAATGTCGTTGATGATTTGCTGCAAATGCCTCCCGCTCATGTTGATGTTCTTCATGAATTCCTGGACCGATTCGGCGGGAAGATCACTGAACTGCGTAGTCAGGAGCTCCGAAAATCCAATGATCGAATTCAACGGCGAGCGAAGCTCGTGGCTGAAGGTAGCAAGAAACTTCTTGAGCGTATCGCTGGCATCGAGTGCCTTCTGTGTCTGCGTTTCGAGCTCCACATTCTTCATCCTGAGTTCATCCATCAGGCGTTTCCTACTCATCCCACCCGCAAGCTCATTCGTTACTACGGAGAGAGTCTCGAGGTCACTCTGCACGAACTCCCTGTCTTTGATGCTGAGCACTTCCATCACTCCCTGTAACTCACCTTGCACCACGAGAGGCAGGACAATCAGGGTCTTAAGTTTTCGTTCATTCATTTCGTCAAGAAACAGACCGGCAACGGTGCTTTCAGTGATCTGATCGGAGAGAATCGTTTCCTTCGAGAACGCGGCCTTTGCCGCAAGGAATACCGCGGTTGGCTGCACCGGCTGATGCACTCTTTCTTGCGGGAAGTCAGCGTCAAAGAGCGCCGGCGCAACGAGCCTAATCTCGTTCCCTCGAGGATCAAATAAATAGATACAGATGAACTTGGAGGAAACTTCAAACAAGAGTGCAATCTTTTCTGCAACTCGTACGCATAACTCATCGAGGTGTCGCGAGGAATTGACGGCGTGGGAGATCTCTACAAGGATTTCCTTTTGGCGCTGGTCCCTTTTCCTGTCGGTGATGTCCTGAAAGAACACGGACAAGCCCCCACTTTCAGCCGGATAGATGCGCACATCATACCAAGCCTCGAACCGTTCGTCCTTGTAGGCAGATTCGATACTTTGGAATGTCTTCGTCGCCATTGCCAGTCGGTACTTTTCACCAAGTGGAGCATCCTTTGCATTGGGGAATACCTCAAACACGTTCTTCCCAAGCACCTCTGCTGCCGAAAGCCCCGTCCCTGCCTCCGCAGCGTGGTTCCAATATGTGATTCTGAATTCATTGTCGAGAGCGAAGAACCCACCGCTAATGCTCTCAAGAATGCTTTCGAACTGAATACTCTCGGGCATGGATGCTCCAGAAATTGGCCAAATTGGAGGGAATTGATGACTGATACGTAATTAGCCAATTCTCAAACAATATGCAAGAACTTTCTTAACGATCACTTGAAGTCGTCTGGACAACCATCTATATCAATGGGTTAGGCAGGATCTTCTTAAAGCGTGGAAAACGAGAAATGGAAGCCTAAGAGGAAAGGGTGGCGACTGAATCGCCACCCCAGGATATCGGTGGTTCTATCTGATATTCTCTTTGTCCTTGCGACCCAGTGTTCTCGAAGGACTCTCGTTCTCAAACAATTGCTGGACTCGTATCAGCTTGGTTTTTTTTGGGTTGATCGAGAGTGAATAGTTGGATATCAACTTGTCCTCTTCGAGAATCTTCTCAGACACTGGAGATTGATAGTTGATTGGAGAGGGCGCGTTAGAGACCATTGCCTCCATAAGACTCTTCCCATCATTGGCAACGATGGCAACCTTGAGGTTCGCCGGGCTGATGTATTTCTTGATGGCGCTGTTGACGTCTGCTACTGTCAACGTCTTCAACTCCTTGTCGATTCTCTCAATGTAGTCTCCAGTCCCATAAAACTCGGAGTCCATCTTGTAGCCAAGACGACGATCGAGTGTTTGGGCCCAAAGCTTTGAGTAGTTGGAGACAAACTTCCTTGTCTGCTGAAACTGCTCTGCAGTTAATCCCTCCTTCACATACTTCTCCAGTTCGAATAGCGCAGCTCTCACCGCAAAATGAGCATTCTCGGGTTGGACCGGCCTTAGCCAAATACTGAAATACTGCTGCCGTAGTGGAGTATTCACATTGGGAAACCGCGAGGAGCCGGTTCCTCCAGTGAACTTCTCGATATACGAATAATCGCCGTAGTTCAATCCGCGATCTCCTCGCAGGCGGTTCATGAGAACACCGTTGAATGTACGGTGCTCGCCAAAGTGCGAGTTGGCAACGAGAAGGGCGTAAAAATCTTTGTCCTTCCGTGTTACAGGAAGCGGATGGCCAATCGAGATCGCCGTGCCGCGAGCCGGCTTTTCAACGAAGGCAATCTCCAGCCCATTGATGGCCTCCGGTTCCGGAAGTGAGATAGGAGAAAATTTTCCATCCGGAAGTTTGCCAAAGTCCTTCTTCATTGTTTCCACGAATGCCCTGGGGTAGCCGCCCGCAATTCCTATCCACATTGTGCCGATCGTATAGGTTTTCGCATAGTATTCCTTCACGTCCTCCAACGTCGATGACTTCAAGCCCTGGACGGTGGCATCCGCGGTCCCGTAAGGATGATTTCCAAACATTACGAGGCCAAGTGCTTCCTTGCCGAGGTTTTCATCGTCCGTCCCTCGAAGGTTCTTCTCCAAAAAACTGATGGCTAAATCTTTGTTCCTGGTGAAATCATCTGGATCGAAACGTGGGTTGAGAAGAAGGTCAGAGAAAATCTTGTAGAATTCTTCCAGGTGGTCGCGATGGACATTGCCAATAAATGTCGTGATCTCCTTGTCCGGCTGCACGTTAATGGAAGCCGCCCATGGGTAGAGACTTGCAACAACCTGCTGGTAGGTAAGCTCCTTTGTTCCTCCCTTGGCAAGCAAGAAGGCAGTTAGGGCATTTAGCCCTTCTTTCCCCTTGGGGTCGTTAATCGACCCGGCGCGAAGGATGATGCGAAAATTGACCAGAGGCGAGTGTTCACTTCTTATTTCCGTCACCTTTACGGGGGTTTTGGCATCGATTGATCCACTAATCAGGGTGATCAGCACAATAACGAGAATTACAAATGATAATGGCCTCATTATTGCTTCGCTCCTTCCTGCGTCAGCAACACAACGGTACGATTATTGGCGTCGAAGTACTTACTCGCCACTGCCATTAAGTCCTCAGCTGTGACTCTGTCATAAAGTGCATAGACCTTGTTTACTGACTCAGGGTCACCGGTCATGGCAATGTAGTGGACAATACTGCGGGCAATCGCGTCGGCGTTGTCGAGCCCCATAGCATAGCTATACTTAAGAAACGACTTAATTTCTGCCAACCGCTCGGCAGATACTGGTGTTGTCTTGGCCTCCTCAATCGTTCCATCGATCTCGTCACTGACCTTCTGGATCATCTTAGGATCCTTGATCCGTGTGAAGATCGTGAACTGCCCCGGATCACGGGAATCCTGCTGGCCTCCCTGAACGAACTCCACCGCTTGCTCTTCGATCACGAGCTTGCGGAACAGATTCGAGGACTGTGAGAACAGGGCTTGCGAAAGCACATCCATCGCGGGCATGTCGATCTGTGCGTCGCTGAAAGCCGGCCCGTGGTAACCAATGGCAAGTATCGGAAGCGTCTCGGCCTTCCAGGACATCTCCACAACACTTCCCTTTGTCTGAGGTGGCTCTTTCGGGACGTCAAGGACGTAATTCCCCCGCTTCCACTTGCCATAGTATTTTTTGGCCATAGCTACCGTTTTGTGGTGCTGCACGTCTCCCACAATGAGAACCGTGCAGTACTCAGGTCGGTACCATCGGTTGAAAAACGTCAGGCTGTACTGATATTGGTTCGGCATATCCATGATGTCCCCGAGAAATCCCATCGTGGTATGCTTGTAGGTGTGGACTGTATAGGCTGCATTACGGAGCTTCTCAAAGATCGTCAGGAACGGGCTCGAATAGTTCTTGTTGTACTCTCCGAGAATCGCACCTGCCTCCGTCTTAAACGCTTCCTCAGAGTATTTTAGGTTCATAAACCGATCAGATTCCAGATCCATGATTGTTTCCAGCGCTTCGGCACTTGCGAGTGTGTGGTACGTCGTGTAGTCGTCGGTTGTAAACGCGTTGTTGTCTGCCCCGATGGACTTGAGGACATCATTGTACTTATCCTTACCGTACTTCTCAGTCCCGCGAAACATCATGTGCTCAAAGAAATGAGCAAACCCGGAAAGACCAGACTCCACCTCGTTGCGCGAACCGGAACGGACCACTGTATAGTACGCAATGATGCCCGGACTATCGAATTCGATGGTGACAATCTTCAACCCATTGTCCAAAACCGTTTGGTGGATGGGAAAGGGAAGTATCTTCTCGCCTGCACCCGGAGGCCCGGCGTGTAATGCTGCCGTAGCCATAAGCGCAAAAATGAGGGTTTGCAGAACCCTGTACATGAGCCCTCCTTTAATGAGATGATTGGTTTGTTGGTGATAGTACTTGGGTCAAAAACGACAAACTCAGAGGAAAAGATGGATGTGCGTTTGCACGACCGTACAATCGCGTTGGGCGACGACTCTTCCTAATTGTACGGAAACATCTTCAAGAGTTGCACCCCGATGGCAGTTTCTGCAAAAATGGCCCCTCACTCCTGGCAATCGTCGCAAGGGCAAAGGGAACGCAGGTAGTCCCATGTGTAAATGCCTGTCTTGTGTCCATCCCCCCAGGAAATCACAATTGCGTTATGGCCGGAACGGTCGATCTTGACGAGGTGGGTTTTTGAGGCAAGGGGGAGTGAAAAGATCCCGCTCTTGATATCCTCCTCTTTTTCATGGATGCAGGTTGCACAGGGACAATTATTCCGCAGATACTCGGTTGTGAATTGAGATTCATGCTTATCATCCCATACAACATGCAGCCGATCAAGAGCAACCTGATGAATCCTCAGTGGCCTCATCATTTCAAGAAAGATAGATGTTCGTTCGTTGTGGGTCACCTCCCCCAAGAAGGGACGTCAACGCTCTGATAATCGAACCGAGGGTCATGTGCACCGGCTCATGCTGAGCGTATCTCCGAGAGTAGTCCTCCAGTGCAGCCACGAGACCGACATCCTTTTTCTCACGCTCGCTCATAAAGTATTTGTGTTCCATGATCTCCACATATAGGCTGGAGGCAGTCTTGTCGGGAAAGAACTCCAACAACCCTTGATCATGGAAGATTTTGCACACCGGTTTGAAAATTTCTTTATACCAATCCTCCGCCGCCTCAATCAGCGTTACCTCGCGTCCTTTTCGCTCGCTGACATACCATTTATGTTCCTGAATGTGCTGGAGCAACAGTTTTCCATACCCCTTTACGTCAAAGTTGCCGAGGAGTTTGTCAACATCGATGTGCGTTACCAGTTCAAAGGAGGCAATCTCCAGCTCCACGGCAAACCGACCTTTGTACGATGCCATAATGTACGCCTGATCTCTCTCCGTGATCATCGGGTCGCGGACAATCCCGCTTGCCCGCAGATCCGCTTCCGTCCATAACATGGATTCAAGAAAAAACTCCACGTCTGCCATCCTCAGTGAATCGGAGATAGCCGGGTGGATTTCGACTGTTTCCGCGTCGGCTAAGATGGCAGTCAAGAGCGTCCGCTTGCCAAGCTCGGGAACGACTTCCGTCTCAAACCGGATCAGCATGTTCGCGAGCGAGGCGTCTCCCCAGTAGATTCCGCGGCTATGCAGTTGGATGAACAACCTGATTACCGCGTCCCAGATCTTATTTCTGTTCTCTTTCGTGAACCCGCGCTTGAACAGAAACGAATCCGGAATTACTTTCTCCATCAGTTCGGTGACTATGTACCCCGTGTCCCTGACCTGTGGCTGCTGACCCACCTTGGTCGAGACAATCTCGGTTCCTTCGTAACGGGAAACAACGCCAACAGGAATGAGGGTCGGGATCTCCCTTTTGACAAGTTGCACATAGTTCGCAAACTCCCGCTGTGCACTTTCCAGGGAGGTTTCTTTGACAGCGAATCTCTTTTCTCCAGATTCGATAAATCGAACAACGTGCCGAGAAAGCCCGCTCTTCACCGGGATAAAGGAAATGCCACTATCTCCCCATGCATCAAGTGGACTGTGCCAAGGGAGCGGAAGAAGGTGTGTACCATAAACAGGCGGGATAAAAAAACGCAGGTTCTCCACCTCGGACAATATCGGCGGCGTGTCAGCCAGCATGGAGATTACCTTTCACTGAACTCAGAACCGAGTCAGAAGTGTCAATGCCTCGATGTACTTCTGACTGGTGGTTTCAATCACGTGATGAGGCAGGCGGGGCGCAGGCGGCGTCTTGTTCCATTTGATGGAGAGGAGATAGTCACGCACAAATTGCTTGTCAAAGCTCGGCTGTGGGACGCCTGGTGTGTACCCGTTCTTCGGCCAAAAGCGGGACGAGTCGGGTGTCATGGCCTCGTCAATCCAGATGACATTGCCGTTGTCATCAACACCAAACTCAAACTTCGTATCTGCGATGATGATCCCGCGTGTAAGAGCGAATGCAGCTCCTTCGCTGTAAATCGCAATGGTGAGATCACGGACTCGTGTGGCGATATCCCTGCCGACCGTCCTAACAACTTCATCGAACGAAATATTTTCATCATGCATCCCTCGCTCAGCTTTTGTAGAGGGAGTGAAAAGCGGCTCAGGAAGCTTGTCAGATTCTCTCAGCCCCGGTGGAAGCGGAATCCCGCAGATGGACTGTGTCTTTCTGTAATCATTCCAGCCCGATCCCGAAAGGTAACCACGCACGACACACTCAACAGGAAGTGGTGTTGTCTTCTTGACGAGCATGCTACGTCCCGCAAAGATCTCCGGGGCAGAACGAAACGGCTCGGAAAAATCATTCACGTCCACAGAGATCATATGGTGAGGCACAACGTTTGAGAGCTTTCGAAACCAGAACGCCGAGATCTGTGTGAGCACCCTTCCTTTGTCGGGGATTCCGTCTGGAAGAACCACGTCAAATGCAGAGAGCCGGTCGGTGGCAACAATCAGGAGCCTGTTGCCCAGATCGAAAATGTCTCGCACCTTCCCCTGCTTTGTCGGGGTGAACCGCGGGCTAGAAGTCTGAGTCAGGACAACAGGGTTCATGTGATACTCTAAGCCTTAAGACCGAACTTGTTGTGACGAAGGAGAGGGCAACCAAAAAAAATGCACCAGGTTCTTTCCCCGATGCATGAGCGATGCGGGTACTAGTGTTACTCTTCCAGACTCGTCCCAAGTATCTCTTCAATCGTGCCCCGGGAAAACGTCTGCTCCGGGGGCGCCGCAGACGTGGGACGGCTGATGCCTGCGAGTTTGAGACCTTGCCATTCGGACTCAATTTTTGTCTTCACGAGATTCTCGATTGTCTTGTGTAGACTCGATCCGTGTGCCTTGCGCTTACCGGTCGATCCCACAAACATATCTATCTTCACTTCACGGCTCGAAATCCTGGTCGGTACGATGAGATACTCGATCTTCTCAAAATGTCGCCATGCGTAGGTACGGTTCGTCCGATCAAACGTAGATGGAACGTGGCGGTAACTTCTTTCATCCGCAGTAGGCACAAGAGTAATGGTAACTCGATCGAACTTTTGTGTTCCGCGCGAGACGACCATCGACTATCTCCTTACGGGAAAGTGGTTACTTGCAGGTTTGCCGGCATCGCCTGGAACTCGTCGCTCATGTCTTCGTGAATATAGGCAGTAATTGTTACTGTTGCAACTGCTCATGCCCTGAAATGCAAAAAGGTCCACGGCTGATTCTGATCATGAGGCCAGCCGTCACGGGGGATAATTCTGGACTTGATTTCGGACACACAGCCCGTTCGCATGCTGCGGTCGCCGGCCCCCACTTCAACGATCCTTCGGAGTGACCTCGGAACCGCACTGTCCATTGCCCGGTGAACGAGAATGATGAGAAGTTCAGCGGCTATTCGCATCACCCGTTTTGTCTTTTGTTGGTTCCCCGAACCCCGTCTTCAATGAAAGGGCGCCTCGCAAGCGTGCAAGGTAATCAGACCTTTTGATCTCAACTGCGCCGAACCGTCTGATGTGATCATTGATAAATTGTGAGTCAAGGAGTCCGAAGCCGCGATCATGCAGATGACAGACAAGGAAAACAAGTGCAACCTTTGATGCATCTGTCTTCCTGCTGAACATGGACTCCCCGAAAAACGCCCCCCCGATCGCAACACCGTATAGTCCCCCTGCGAGCACGCCACCAAGCCACGATTCCACGGAATGAGCGTGACCGAGCCGGTGCAGTTCAGTGTACACGGCGATGATCTCATCAGAGATCCACGTTTCCTCCCTGTCAGCGCACGAACGGATAACGCTTTCGAATGCTGTGTCCAGCCTGACCTCAAAACGATGCTTGTTGATCGTTTGACGAAGACTTCGGGAGATAGGAAACTCATCGAGGGGAATAATCGCCCGCGGATCAGGAGAGTACCAGGAAATAGCACGGGTCTCAGGGTCGGCCATCGGAAAATATCCCGCGCGGTACGCAGCGAGGACGGTTGCTGCATCGAGCTGTGAATGAATCCGTCGCGTGCCTGTCATTGCACTATAAAAACGTGACTCAGGAAGTTGCCCCGGGGATCATAAGCGCAAAGGTGGTACCGACGCCAACCTGGCTGCTGACATCGATAGTGCCACCGTGTTGTTCCACTATCAGTTTGGTGATTGCGAGGCCCAGCCCTGTGCCATTTGCTTTTCCATGAGTGATGAACGGATCGAACATTTTGTGCATTAACCCGGGTGGGATCCCGACTCCTGTATCCGAAACCCTGAACTCAATTCTACCATTGAGGCGGAGGATGCTCAATGCCACACACCCTCCGTGCGGCATGGCTTCCTGGGCATTCGTGATCACGTTGACCAGCGCTCGTCGAAAATGCTCCGCGTCCACCACGACCTCGCCATGATACAGTTGATGAACCTCGAATCTTACTCCCGCTTTCTCAAGGCTCATCGCTACACTTTCTTGTATGTCCTTCACAAGGACATGGACCGGCATGGGTTCGGGGTGGAGTTGAACTTTTCCCCGGGAGAAATAGAGGAGGTCGTGCGTCATGGCCGACATCTGATTGATTGATCGCAGGATCGCATCGTACGCACGACTCCGCTGTTCCTCAGGCATTGCAGGGTTCTTCCTCAATATATCGGCGTACGAGATCACTACGCTCATGGGGTTCTTGAAATCATGGATGACTGAACTGGCCATTTGTCCTATGGCAGATAGTCGCTCGGCGCTCAGAAGTTCATCCTGCGCCTTACGCAATGCTTCAAGCGACTCCTGCAACGAAGTGTTCTTCCCTGCCAGTTCTCGATTCACCGAGGCGAGTTCCGAGAGTGTTTCCCACAATGATCGGCGCATTTCCTCAAACGCCATTGAGAGTGTCCCCAGTTCATCCCGTGATCGAGGGGAGATGATCGGACGGTCGAGACGGCCACTGGTAATCTGCTGGGTTGCATTCATCAACACATCGATCGGATCCGCCACCACACGGCGAAAGGCAAACGTGCCGATACCGAGTGCAAGCACAAGAAAGACGACAACAATGGAGAAGGAGCGTTTCCAATTCTCATCGACAGCATTGGAGATTGCGCTGAGCGAGATATGGATGTCCGCTGCACCAAGGGTATAGTTCAAAGGCACCCGATGACACTCCTGGCAGACCTTCGTTGCCTTGAACGGAATCACGGCCCGGAAGTGATCGCCATTCTTGTGGAATTCGGAGTTGCCGGACGTAAGAACCCGTTTATCAATCGAATCCAGATATCCGGACAACAAGCGTTTTGTATTCAGCCGTTGGATTCTCTCTTCAGTCAACAGATCTTCCCGCAGGTGCAGATCGTTCAGTGCCAGTCGGAGGCTGTCGATCTCCTTGATGGAATCCACACGGGCGAGAAAGCTCTCGTCCACACGGTAGTTGGTCACCATCATGCTTACCAGAGCTTCCCGCATGATCTCCGCGTACGTGCCGGCGGATGCCTCCGCCTGGGCGAGCATTTCCCGTTCCTGAAAGTAGTTATTAAGCCAGACGCTGGCAACCATGCATACCAGAACGGCTGGAACAACCCCCAGCAGGATCTTTGATGAAATCGAGAAGGGAAATTTCATTGGTCAGGCCTCCGATCCTGACCGGTACGATAGAGGTCATCCCGGAGGCTGAACACCCCGACCGCAGGGGGCGTATGTCCCATGTCAGGAGACAATCACCACTACCTTTCCGACGCTCTGGCGAGTCTGTAGCATCCGGTGGGCTTCGACAATCTGATCGAACGGATATGTCCTGCCGATTATCGGCTTCAGTACTTTCTGTGTATACATCTGCAGGAGTTCAAGCGTTGCCTCCCGGAAGTACTGCTCCTTCCCAGTCAATGTACCAAGATTGAAGCCGAAGATCCCTTTGTTGGCACTGAGGAGGTGGGGAGGGAAGATGGGTTTCATGAACGAAAACACCGCTGCGGCTTTCAGCCGGTTCAAAGCGCCGGATCCCGTCACAGCCGATACACCCAAGAGAATGTAGCGCCCCATTTGCGCAAGCAGTTGCCAGCTCTTCTTGTATGTTTCTCCACCAACAGAGTCCATCACGACGTCGACGCCGTACCCGTCCGAGAGGGTGCGCACTTCTTCGGCAAAATCCTGGGTCCGGTAGTTGATCACATGGTGTGCGCCCTGCTTTTGCACGAGCGCAACTTTCTCGTCTGACCCCGCTGTCGCATAGATGTGAATCCCCAAGTGCAGTGCAAGCTGCACCGAGGCGAGGCCAACACCGCCGGCCGCCGCATGGACGAGCAGTTGTTCCCCAGGCCGTGTATTCGCGAGACGCACGATGCCGTGATATGCAGTCAAGTAGGAGACTAGAAACGCGGCCGCTTCTTCGTAAGTCATCGGTGCAGGGATTTCAGTCGCGAGTTTTTCATTCAGAATAACATACTCTGCATGGCTGCCCAGGCGACTATATCCCATCACCCGTTCACCGCCTTTGAACAAAGACGTTTTCGATCCCGCGGCAACTACCTCACCGGAAAACTCCAGACCCGGAACGAATGGAGGCTTGGGTGTGCCGGGATATACACCAAACCGCGCAAAAATATCGGCAAAATTCAATCCGATGGCCTTCACGCGCACCAGAATCTGGTTGGCATCCGGCGTGGGAACTGGAAGCTCGCGGACTTCCATCACCTCCGGACCTCCATAACGTACCACTACAGCCGCCTTCATGAGCCCTTCCCTTGTTTCACCACATAGAAGTCGTACATTTGCCGAAGGCGTTTTTCAGATTGAAGATCCAGGTCTTCATCATCTTTGTTTCTCTTGGCAAACATCTCGAACTCTTCCAGGTCATACCTTTTCATCTTACGCGTGTGATCGGAGAGCTCCTCAATCATCCGGCGTTGTTCTGCACTAGTCATCGACATAAGGATGGGGAACTGTGACTGAATCTGCTCGTTGACGTCTTTAATGTACGTTCTTGACCGCAGATCGTCAACCCTTTTGTAGTCAGTCGTTGCGGAGGAAATGGCGGACGCACGTTGCCGGGAAAGCAGGTAGAAATTTAACCCGCGGAGCTGGGTTCAGAATTGGTTACTTGTATCCATCAGGGTTGTTTTGCTGCCATCTCCACGTGTCCGCACACATATCGTGGATATCCATCTGAGCCACCCACCCCAGTTCGGAGCTTGCCTTTGCGGGATTGGCATAACAAGAAGCGATGTCGCCGGCCCGGCGCCCCACGATCGAATAAGGAATGCGTCGACCAGAGGCCCGCTCAAATGCCTGCACCATCTCAAGAACGCTATAACCTCGCCCCGTACCGAGGTTATAAGTAAGCAGACCGGGCTCAGTGGCAAGCTTCTGCAGTGCTTTGAGATGACCCAGTGCCAGATCGACAACATGGATGTAGTCGCGGACCCCCGTTCCATCCGGCGTCGGATAGTCGTTCCCAAAGACACTTAACTGCGGTAGCTTTCCTACAGCGACTTGGGCGATGTATGGGAGGAGATTGTTGGGAATCCCATTTGGATCCTCGCCAATACACCCGCTGCGATCAGCGCCGACAGGGTTGAAGTATCGAAGGAGAGCGATATTCCAGGAAGGTTCCGCTTGGCGGATATCGCGAAAGATCTGTTCAATCATCAGCTTTGTCCAGCCATAGGGATTGGTGGCCCCAAGCGGGAAGTCCTCCGTAATCGGAACAGCATGAGGGTCGCCATATACAGTGGCGGATGAGCTGAACACGACATGCCGCACATTGTGTCGCTGCATTACCTCCAGGAGATGTAAGCTCCCGGTGATGTTGTTGTGATAGTACTGAAGAGGAACACGCACTGATTCGCCAACTGCTTTCAAGCCTGCGAAATGAATTACAGCATCCACAGGTGTAGATCGAAACACAGAGTTCAGACTGTCCCTGTCCAGCAGATCAACCTCATGGAAGACGATTTTCCGGCCGGAAAGATCCTCAACTCTCTTGATGGCTTCGCGTTTGCTATTGGAGAGATTGTCCACCACAACAACATCATATCCGGCGCGCAAGAGCTCAAGAGACGTATGGCTCCCAATATAACCGGCACCTCCGGTCACCAGAATTCTGGAGGATTGGTTTTTCGATGTCACGATTGATTCTCTTTCAGGGATGATATCATGCCTGGTGGCACGAAAAGGTAGCGCATTGAATGACAGCAGGAATCGGTGGTGGGGCAGGAATCAAGATGGTGTAGAAATGGGACTTACGCATCAATAGCCGTCTTGATCAACTTCAAAACGTCGGCATTATTGAACGGCTTCTGCACGAAGTCCCACGCACCGGATCGGTAGGCAACTTCCACAGACTCTGCCGATCCGTACCCTGTCACGACGATTACCTTGGCTTTGTCGTCGAAGCTACGGATCCTGCGGAGCACTTCCAGGCCGTTCATGCTGGGGAGCCCCAGATCGAGCAGCACAACGTCAGGTCGTTCTTCTTTGTAGATAGCGATCCCGCGAGGGCCGTCAGCCGTCGAGAGAATTGTGTATCCTTCCCCTTGCAGGATGTTTTGCATGAGGCTAAGGAGCATCTCATCGTCATCAATAACAAGAACTTTGGACATGAAATGTTGGAAGTTTCACCAGTCAAAGAGTTCGTCCAAGCCCCCCACAATCTGGTCTTGAACGAGTGAATCAAGGTCACTCCAAGGACCGTTTGAGACCAATAACAAGGTGTCTGTCGTTGAAGGTACCGGGCCTCTTGCCAAACAAGACGGCAGGGTAGGACCAAAATACGGTCACGGCCAACAAATTGCAAGAGGTGAGTAAAGAAAGGCAAGGCTTATTGCGCCAGGTAGTCTCCCACTTAGAGGAAAAAACAAATCCGCAGGTGACGATGCGCAGTCTCCCGCGGATTGCAAGTTCTCTTCAGAGTGCTACCGAGGCAAAGCAACAGAGGTCGTTTTAGTCCCATCGGCCGATAGAGTGGCCTGTAATTTCGTTGGTTCCAGACTTTCTTCTTGTGGCTTGTATTCCGGTACCAGCTTCTTCATCAGGCGGCGAACAACGTGCAGGCTTCCCTGTTGTGCTGCCTCGAGAAGTGTATCCACGTCAAGGCGGAGTGGCTTCTCATAACCGGCCGTTGGGACACCTTCAACCCGATGGGTGATGGTTTCTGTACCGACTGGTTCATGGACATAGTGGGAACCGTTCCTATACACCATGATCTTCTCGTGGTGAGTCCGCTCGATTTTGTCGCCGTCGAAGAAGAGTTCCTCAAAGAGCTTCTCGCCCGGCCGCAGTCCTGTAAAGGTGATATCGATGTCGCGGCCCTCTTCCAATCCACTGAGGCGAATCAGATCTCGTGCAAGATCGATGATCTTGATGGGATCACCCATATCGAGGACAAATACCTCGCCGCTGGTTCCCATTGTGGCTGCTTGCAGAACGAGTTGGACTGCTTCAGGAATGGTCATGAAGTACCGACGCATCTCAGGGTGCGTGACCGTCAAGGGACCTCCAAGCTCGATTTGCCGTTTCATTAATGGAACCACACTTCCCCTGCTCCCCAAGACATTTCCAAACCGCACGGCAACATACGGCCGTTTGGTTCGAAACGCGGCCTCTTGCACAATCAACTCAGCGATTCTCTTGGTCACGCCCATAATGCTTGTCGGGTTGACCGCCTTGTCGCTGGAAATCATCACAAATCGATCGACACGATGCCGCTCGGAAAGATCAATCAGGTTTCTTGTTCCGAGCACATTGTTCGAAATCGCATCAGGGATATTTGCCTCCATGAGCGGCACGTGCTTATGCGCTGCAGCATGGAAAACGATGTGCGGTCGGTGGTTCGCAAAAACCTGCTCCATTCGCTCACGGTCTCTGATGTCGGCGATGACTGAATGCACCTTCAGTCCCTGCTTGGGAACTTCTTGAAGTTCGCGCATGATCTCATAGATCGAATTCTCTCCGTGACCCACGAGAACCAACTCGGAAGGACCGAAATCTCTGATCTGTCGGCAGAGTTCGGAGCCGATAGACCCACCCGCACCAGTCACCATCACGCGAACACCATGAAGAAGACCGACCACTTTCTTCGTATCCGTCTTTACCGCACCGCGGCGGAGCAAGTCCTCGAGTTGGATATTCCGGAATTGCGCGACCTTTGCCGTCCCCCTCAGTATTTCGAACAATCCCGGAATAGTTTTGCTTCGCACGCCCGATGCCTTGCATGCCTGAACAACATCGCGAACAACCTTACCAGGCGCCGTTGGCATCGCGATGATCACTTCTGAAATCTTGTGTTCATTCAGGATGGCGGGAAGGTCCTTCAAGGCACCAAGAACCTCAACGCCATGAATACGCTTTCCAGCTTTCGCAACGTCATCGTCGATGTACCCGACAGGCTCGAGACCTAGTTGCTGATTTGACTGAAGCTCCTTCACAATCATTGCTCCGGCAACACCCGCCCCAACCACCAGCGCCGGCTTGAGGGGCATTCCTTCATCCTTCTTCGTGTACAAGGCAAAGAAGAGACGAATACTCAATCGCACTCCAGCAACTACCACAAGGGTAAGCAATCCGTCAAGAACCACAACCGAACGTGGAAAACCAAAAGGTAGGATGCCTAAGGGCATGAGCAACCCGAAGAAGATCAGGGCCTCAGCGAGCCAGGCTAACATCGTGGCGCGAAGCAGTGTCATGAGTTCTTCAACACTTGCGTAGCGCCAGTATTGAGCATACAGTCCGGTAACGAAAAAAACAATGACCTTAGCAGCGAGAGCCACAGCCGTAAAAAGAATCACTGGCGTTGCGTAGAGGCTCAGGGCGCTAAGACTCTCCGTTCGGATGTAGAGTGCTACAGAGGGAATCAATGCCCCAAGAACAATGTCAACCCCCAACAGGGACCGATTCCTCAAATGAAGCATGAATGATTTGAATCCCCTGATCATTTCAGTATACCTCCCAGAGTGCGGATGATGATTCGAACGTCGCCCCCCAAACTGCGACTTGGAAAGTATTCAAGCTCCATTGCCAATTTGCGTGGCAAGATTTGTTCAATGTATTTGCTTTCCCAATCACCCCCACTGAGCAGCGCCTCTTCGTTTCGGAAATGCAATGATGCTGGACTTGTTATCCCGGGCGGTACACTTAAAACCTCCCGCTGTTCTGGCGTATAACGTTCCACATAGCGGGGATCCTCCGGCCTTGGACCGACGAAGCTCATGTCACCCTTGAGGACGTTAAAGAGCTGCGGGAGCTCATCAAGTTTGTATTTTCTGAGAAATCGTCCAATCGGAGTCACGCGTTTGTCACCCAGAACAGTGATGCCTCCTCCCATCTTGTTCGCGTTTGGCACCATTGTGCGGAACTTGTGAAGATCAAAAATCGCGCCCCTGATGCCTACGCGTTTTGCTCGGTACGTCACCGGGCCTCCATCGTGCATTTTCACGAAAAGCGCCACAACACTCAGGACTGGCGACAGGAGAATAAGCCCTATGAGTGAAATGACTATGTTAAGGAGTCTTCCCATAATTTCCAGCAAGGTACTCTAGGACGGGTTTATACAAGATGAACTGCTGAATGGACCGAAATCGATGTCTAAAGATAGTGAATGGACTGAGATAGATGTTGTATTCTGGAGCACACGTGTGGATTCTCGTTGGAACCCCAAATGTACAGATCTTTCCGGCCTTTTTGGATCAGCAAAGAAGAAGTTGGAAACAATAACCACACACGTACGCAGAGGAATCCCCATGTGGTAACTGCCAATATAGCGTACTGCAGAGGGGTTGTCAATACCCGAATATTCGAAGCGCACAGAAGAGGTCTTCCACTTGTGCGTACAGCCACGCGCCAAAGTGCTCACTCCGCGGCATTTGTCAGCAGGCGTTGGGTTTCAGCATACCATTGAATGGTCTTTCTAAGGCCTGAGTCGAATTCAACCGATGGTGTGTACCCGATTGCTTTTTTCGCCCTGTCAATTGCAGCAAAGGAATGCTTGATATCTCCCTTCCTCGGGTCCTTGTAGATTGGTCGAATATCCCTTCCTAAGATCTGGTTAATTTTCATTACCAATTCATTGAGACTGACTCTTCCATGGCAGGCGCAATTCATCGCTATTCCCGATTCACAACTGGCAGTTGCAGCCAGGATATTTGACTGAACCACATTCGCCACGTAGGTGAAATCTCGAGTCTGTTCACCGTCACCATAGATGATCGGTTGGCTGTTGTTCAACATAGCAGTGATGAATTTTGGGATCACTGCCGAGTACTGAGAACCAGGATCCTGCCGGGGGCCGAACACGTTGAAGTATCTCAACGACACCGTCTCCAAACCATAAACCAGAGCAAATACCCTGCAATATTGCTCCGCAGCGAATTTCGATACTGCATAAGGCGAGAGTGGGTTCGGACTCATGCCTTCATGTTTGGGAAGCTCGGGAGTATCTCCATACACCGAAGAGGAAGACGCGTAGACAACCCTGCGCACCCTTGCTTCCTTAGCTGCGTGGAGGACATTGAGAGATCCCATAACATTGACATCATTTGAGGTGATCGGGTCGTGGACCGAACGAGGCACGGACGGAAGTGCCGCTTGATGCAGCACAACATCAACTCCCTCCATAGCCTCACGCACAATGTGGTAACTACGAATGTCCCCTTCGATGAATTCAATCTTGTTTGCCGACTTCATGAGGTTGTCTCTCCTACCAGTGGAGAGATTGTCAAGGACGCGCACCGCATAGCCCTTTGAAAGCAGGCCTTCAACCAAGTTGGATCCAATAAACCCCGCACCGCCAGTAACCAAGAAATGCATCATGAACCTCTGAGCTAAGAAACGGAAATGAAATCTCTGTTGCACACGCTGCTGTGGAGTTGTTACCGTCGGTGCTGATGAACAGTATCTACAACTGCACGAATGACATCCTGGACGTCTTCATCGTTCATCTTCGAGTAGATCGGTAACGAAATCTCCCGCAGATATTCCTGGTAAGCGATTGGAAAATCTTCAGGTCGATATCCAAACGTCTCACGGTAATACGGATGAATATGCAATGGTATGAAATGAACACTCGCACCAATATTGCTTTTCTTCAACGTTTCGATAAAACCCGCCCTGTCTATGTCAAGTCGCTCAAGATTTAATCTTAACATGTAGAGATGCCACGCGTGCTGAGAATCAGATCTCTCGGTTGGTATCTCCAATTCCACCTGACCGGCGAACGCTTTGTTGTATGCGCGCGCAATCTCATCCCTCCGGCGGTGCATGGTTGTCGTCTTGCGTAACTGTGCGAGACCCATACCAGCTGCGATATCGGTGAGGTTATACTTGTACCCAGGGGCGACAATTTCATAGTACCAGGAGCCCTCTGCAGTGTAACGCTTCCACGCATCCTTGCTGATACCGTGGAGGGACATGATGCGACATCTTTCTGCCCACTCGTCGTTGCCGGTACAGATCATCCCTCCCTCGCCGGTCGTAATCGTCTTGGTGGCGTAGAAGCTAAAGCAGGTAAAATCCCCAATTCCTCCAACGAGCCGACCCTTGTATTTCGTCGGGAATGAGTGAGCCGCATCTTCAATGATGGGAAGGTTGTGTCTCTTCGCAATCGCAATAACGGGATCCATGTCCACCGGGAGCCCCGCAATGTGGACCGGGATGATAGCTTTGGTCCGGTTTGTAATGACTGCTTCAATCCTTTCCGGATCGATGTTCAACGACCGACGGTCGACATCCACAAATACCGGACGGGCGTCAAAGTACCGAATGACCTCAGCGGTTGCCGCAAAGGTATAGGGCGTTGTGATGACTTCGTCACCCGGGTGTAGTCCGATTGCCTCTAGGGCAAGGTGCATGGCAGCGGTACAAGAGTTTACGGCAATGGCGTGTTTTGCCCCCACAACTGAAGCAAAATCAGCTTCAAACTGTTTTGTCTTGGGTCCTGTGGTGACCCACCCTGATCGAAGAGCCTCGGTGACCTCTACTATTTCAGTATCATCGATGTCCGGCAGTGCGAATGGGAGAAAGTCTTTCCGAGTAATTACTTCCATGGTGAGCTTTTCTTGTTGATCAAAGAATTGTGAGTTTGTTAGGTAATGTACCGTCTCGTCCTTAAGGCTGGGGGAGTACAGTTTGCCCGTCTTCCGCCAAACGAAGTGTAAGGACTGACTGCCTTTCGGTTCTTCTCTCAAATTCCGATTGAGTGAGAATTCTGATGCCGAAGTCCTTCCGACCGGCCAGTACCCGGATCTGGTGCTCGCCGCTTTGAAGAACATTGAATCCCTGAGTCAAGAATACTGAGTATTCAATTCCCATTGAGTCCGGATTCACGAGCGCCAACTCACCCTTTGGAGGGATGTTCTTGGTGAGCGGGACGATCTGGCCAAGGAGCACATCTGATCGCTCCCCATTCTCCGCCATCAGGCGTGTCTTGGTACGCACAGCAGAAACCTGAGCAGCAGAGATTAGAAGCAACAGAAAAGCCAACCCGAACGCCACCACTTTTTTCCTGGTCGTTCGATGGAGGAGATGACCAAGCCCCACGCCTACAGGTACTGCAAACAAGGGCATGGAATTATACACATACAATTCACTGACATGTTTGAAGAGCGCCATCGGGAGGAGAATGAGCAGACCAAAGAGGCCCAAGACGAGTGCGGGGGAACGACGATCAGAACTCCAAAGTCCTACAAGCACAAGAACAACAAAGACCAGGATAGCCCCAACAAGGATAGCTAGTCGTGCAAAGTTTGATTCTTGTAGGGTTATAAATATGTCGACGGTCGATGCTGGTGACATTGCAGCAAGAAGGAACATCGCCACATTCTTTGCACTCCCCAAGCCCAATTGGATGCCATACTTCCCCCCTTCCGTCGATACTCCTACGACCTGAACAACAGAGCGAAGGGCGAAGAACAGCACAATCGCCACAAGGAAGGGAAGCAACTTCACAATGTTCTGTTTCATTCTTGCACCAAAGGCTAAGTCATTTGCGTACCACGCCATCAACGCTACTGGAAGGAAGTATGCAATGCCGTTCTCCTTAGAGAGAAGAGCAAGGAGAAAAGAGAAAGAGCTGAGAACAAGCCAGCGGACTTCTTTCCGCTGCAGGTAACTCTGAAACAACCACATGCACGCACTGCCAAACAACGTGGAGGCCACCTGTGAGAACGTGTCGTTGCCTGCAACCGCACTCACATTTGCCTGAGACACAAGCATGAAAAGCGAACCCAGTATCGCTGCCTGACTGCCAAAACCATTGCGTCGCATCCAGACAAACACCAGCCACGAGATGAAGATATGAAGCGCAAGCTGTGCGGCATGTATCGGCCATGTCTGCATGCCAAAGTTCGTTTGTACGAACAATAAGAACGTTGCCTCGATGGGACGATACGCATAACTGCTGTTTGGGTTTTTGTTGACGAAAAAATGAAACGGGTTGGATGGCGCCGGACTGAAGAAGAACTTGTAATCATCAGCGAAGTACTTCCCCTGGATCCCCGGCTGATAAATGACCGCACCAATCACTGCAAATGCGATCAGCAGAATGAAGAGTTGTTTCCAATGAACTTCGAGCACACTTGCCATGCTGTACATCCTCTCTGTATGGGAGTCAAATTGGAGTGAGGTAATTCCGGTTACCCCGTCGACGCTTTTGCGAGCCACGATTGCACCACATCCACAACCCGAATTGATGCCTTGCCATCCCAGAGTTCAGGAATCTGTGCAACGCCGTTGCGGGAGCCCAGAAGCTCTCTCGCCACACTGAGAATGCCTATGGGATTGGTGCCGGCCAGTTTGTTTGTTCCCACTTGCACAGTACTTGGCCGCTCGGTGTTGTCCCTTAGTGTAGCACATGGCACACCGAGTGCAGTGGTTTCTTCTTGTATTCCGCCGGAGTCAGTCAGAACAATCCGAGCTTTTGCCATCAGTCCCAGGAAATCCAGGTAGCCTAACGGATCAACCAACTTTACCGGATTCCAGCTCTTGCCCAGCGTGGCAACTTTCTTTCGTGTGCGTGGGTGAATGGGAAAAAGTAGTGGGACCGACTGACCGATCTCACAGAGGACCTCGCGCAACTGATCAAGCTTCACGGGGTCATCAACAACTGCCGGGCGATGGAGCGTCACCAGTCCATAGGACCCGGGTGCAAGCTGATAGTGTATCCACGGAGTGCGGGACAAGGCAGCATCAAGATGGGTTCGCAGGCTGTCGATCATGCAGTTCCCGACAAAGAAGACCTTTTCTTGACCTATTCCCTCGTTGCGGAGGTTGAGGTTACCTTGCTGCTCCGAGGTGAAGAGAATTTCGGAGATGTGGTCTGTAAGCAACCGATTGATTTCCTCCGGCATTGTCCTGTCAAACGAGCGAAGCCCTGCCTCGAGGTGCGCAACGGGTATATGCAGTTTTGCTGCAACAAGAGCACAGGCAAGGGTGGAGTTTACATCCCCCGCAACGATCACGAGCTCCGGGACGTGCTTCGTACAAACATCCTCAAACGCAGTCATCACGCAAGCGGTCTGTTCTGCATGCGAGCCCGAGCCAACTCCAAGGTAAATATCCGGCTTCGGCATGCCAAGCTCATCAAAGAAAACCGTCGACATCGCTGCATCATAATGCTGGCCAGTGTGGACAAACAGATTGGGGAGACCACGCCGCTGCAATTCCAGAATCACCGGGGCCATCTTCATAAAATTCGGACGGGCACCTACCACCGAACAGATCATTTCTAGGCTTCTACCTCCAAATAATCCACGAACCGGTTTGCAATCATCGTTCTGTCATAAGTGCGTTCGGCTGCTCTGCGTCCATTCTGACCCAGTTCCTCGCGCAGCAAAGAGTTCTCGCACAATCTCCGAATAGCCTTTGCAAGTCCATCAACATCACCCGGCTTGACCACGAGTCCGGCGTTGTTCTCCTGGACGATTTGCGCGGCTTCCCCTTCTGCAACGAGAACCACGGGGCGACCTGAAGCCATCGCTTCGTACAGCTTTGACGGCACGGCACCCGGAATATACGTCTTTAAGATCACAAGAACGATGTCTGCAGATGCGACCAGAGCTGGCATCTCGGCAGACGAAACAGGATCCAGAAATGACACACTTGCGAGTTGCTCTTTCCGGGCCCTTTGCATGAGTGCTCTCTTCTCAGGCCCATCACCGATCAAGACAAACCGGTAACCCTGCGAATCGCGAAGACGGCCTGCTGCATCCAGAACCTGGTCCAAACCCTGTGCCAACCCGTGAAGTCCCGCGTAAAGAGCAACAACCTCACCATTCCTGCTCATGTTATCATGGGTTGCTTGCTTCCGCTCCTGAGGACCAAACCGAGTACTGTCCACTCCGTTGGAAAGATGATATGTCAAAGACGATGGAAACCGATCCGTGATGCTTGAGAGAATTCCCTTTGACTGCCCACTGATCAGCCACGCCCGGCGGTAGCAAAATCCCTCCAACCACGCGCTTAAGCGATAAGCCATCCCATCGGGACGTAAGATCCCCAGACGAGTCGCACTCTCAGGCCAGAGATCGGAGACATTGAAGATCAGTCGCGCCCCCTTCAGTCGGCTAAGCCAAAACCCGGACGTGCCAAGGAACAGAGGAGGACTCTCCACCAGCAAGTAATCAGCCCGCGGAAGAAGGAGACTCCCAAAGACAGCGGATGATAATACAAATGAGAAGTAATTTGCTAGACGGTGGAGATAGTCTGCTTTCTGCGTGGGGTAGATGAACGTTCGAATGATCTTCACTCCATCACGTGCTTCTTTCCTACAGAGGCCCCCATATCCGGGATAGATTTCTCCCTTTGGATAATTCGGCATCGCCGTCAGGACGACCACGTCATGTCCTCGCCGCGCAAAACGCATGGCAAGTTCTGACAATCGGTTTTGGGGAGCTCCAATTTCCGGAGGATAGTACTGGGTGAGGAAGACGATCTTCATTGTTTTCTTCTCACCTTTTTTGCATTGCGCCATGTTGTGGCAAGCATCCACACATCTCTCGATTGGGTATCATTGGAGGACGCCTTTCATCGCGATTCTGTGAAGCACTCAGACCCATTGGACAACCGTACGGCCATGTGGAGGAAGATCCCCCCAAACTGCCTGCCAGTCACCCCACGAACGCGAACCGCACGGCGTTCCACCGGACCATTTTACCAGACCTGGATCAATTGTGCGTGGAAGAAGAAGCGTGAGATCCGAAACGGGCTGTCCCGATGCATTCTCTATTTCCATTGAATGTGGACCCACAGGGGTGCATCGTACACTTTGGATGTTTCTCACCCAATTGACCAGATCCCTCGCCGTGGGGTTCCATAGTTTTCCTGAGCGAACGGCAGCCTCAAGGAGATCAAGAAATGATGTCCATTCCCATCTCAGCCGGGGTGGTGTCGTACCCGGCTGAAAGATGCCTGCAATATACGGAAGTTGGTTGAGAATGTAGGAATGCCCGATATGCAATCCTCGTTCCTCAATGAGACTCTCCAACTGCGCTTTTGTGTACGCATCGCTCGTGTGGGTTATCTCGTTTGTCGTGAACAGCATCATGTCATCCGGAGTGCATTGATGCAATGGCACTCCACGTTCAGGATAGAGTGCGGCTGCCAGGTGCATGAGTTCATGCAGTGTGTATGGCTCGTCGGACGGTGCCTCTTTCTTCACCCATGTTCTCACAAAACTGCGGTACACGGCACTCAACGAAGTCCGGATATCCACTAGCTTGACCCTTTTGGTTCGCTGCCACTTAAGGAGAATGTTGCGGAACGTTGCCATCATCACCTTCAGCACTATCCATCGGGGGTGGCTAAGATAGCGGTGGACGATCGACCGAAGATAGTGCATTCCAACCAGGAATTCTCCCCGCAAGAAATGCCTTACCATGAACGATGCCATCGGGCCAAGATCAGATACTGCAGGGGCGATCAAATTCAGTGTCCGGCAAGCATTAGTGGGTGTATCCTGATACGACCAGAGCGCTGAGAACCCCTTCGCTTTCAATTCCCTAAGCAGCATGTAATCCGGGTGCTCTCCTCCTCCCATCGCGTAGAGGTAATCGAAACTGGAGCCATGATCAATCCACGTGGCGGGATTCCATTCCCGAGCAAAGCGATCGAGCGCCATCTGAAACGCACGGGGGTGTATATTGTTCGACTCGTTCAGCGCATGTGGAGCAATCTCGCTCCCATCCTCATACAACTCTCGAACCAGAGTCCGGTACTGCGGGTCCTCCAATGAGGCTGCCGGAGGCCGGTCGGGCGGTGTTGACGACAACGAGAAGACGCCTTTGGTTATCTTGAGACCGCGCCCCAACCAGCCCCGTGTGTCCTCACCGCCATGAAGAAACGAGCGGATACGTGCCTCGGTATCATAGTCGCAATGGTCGGTCAGCACAAAGCCTGCTTCTGCGCCGCGTGGATAGCGTGAGATTATCGCCGGGAGCTCATCCGCGGCCTCGCTGGACGACAGGAACAATTCCACCTGAATTGATTGTCCGGCGTTCCATTCTGGCGCCGCAGCAGAGATGTTCCCGTTTGGCAAGAACCGCCACCGTGGATGCAG
>Ga0209640_10000236_pt1 | contig 41005 bp, 38 predicted proteins | sample RifCSP10_1_FD_184018 | JGI IMG/M metagenome (GOLD analysis project Ga0209640, IMG submission 184018) | Soil microbial communities from Rifle, Colorado - Rifle CSP2_sed 10_1 (SPAdes) (version 2) | ecosystem: Environmental > Terrestrial > Deep subsurface > Rock core/Sediment | place: Rifle... | reverse complement strand
TGTCGCCCGAGGACGCCGCCAGCCACGAGGTGACCGTGGTCCCGCTCATGGTCACCTTCGGCTCGACCGAGTACCGCACCGGCGTGGACATCGACGCCGAGCGCTTCTGGGAGATGATGACCGCGCCGTCCGCGCCCTTCCCCAGGACGGCCGCCTGTAGCCCGGGCGACTTCCAGGCCGTGTTCGGTCGCGCATTCGATGGGGGCGCCGATGAGATCGTCTGCATCACCGTCGGCGGCAAGCTCTCGGCCACGCTGAAGAGCGCCCAGATCGCCCGCGACGCGATGCCCGACCGGCCCATCCACGTCGTCGACGGCGACTCGGCCAGCTACGGTTTCGGCATGCTGGTGCTGCTGGCCGCCGACCTGGCGAGGACCGGCGCCTCCGCCGCGGAGATCGTGGCGGATGTCGAGCGCCGAAAGCCCGACTGCCGCCTCTACGTCGTCCTCGAGACGCTCGAGTACCTCAAGCGCGGCGGGCGCATCAGCGGCGCCAAGGCGGCCATCGGCGGCATCCTCTCGGTCAAGCCGATCATCACCATCGAGGACGGCCTCGTGGAGACGGCGGACCAGCCCAGGACGCGCGGCAAAGCCCGCGAGCGGCTGTTCGAGTTGCTGACGGCGAAGCCCGTCGAGCGCGCCGTCGTCCTGCATGGCCGGGCCTCCGATGTGGCGGCCTTCGCCGACGAGCTGGCGGCTCGCGCCGGGATCGCCCGCTCGAGCGTGATGATCCGTCTGATCGGGCCCGCGATCGGCCCCCACGTGGGCCCCGGCGCCTACGGCGCGGTCGTGCTCCGCAGGGCCTGAGCCTCCGGTTGTAAACTGGCCGCGCTTCGCATCCCGCGGGCCTGCCCGCCCCACACCGTCCCCGGGGCCCGGCGTTCGCGACACGGAGGAACTCGTCCTCGATGACTACCGAGCAGGTCGCCGCGCCGATCAACCCCTGGAAAGTGGCGCAGCAGCAGTTCGACCTCGCCGCGGACAAGCTGGACCTCGACCCCGGCCTGCGGCATGTCCTGCGCGAGTGCCGGCGCGAGTTGACGGTCCACTTCCCGGTGAAGATGGACGACGGCAACGTGCAGGTCATGACCGGGTACCGCGTCCAGCACAACCTCGGCCGGGGGCCGGCGAAGGGCGGCATCCGCTACCACCAGGATGTCAGCCTCGACGAGGTGAAGGCCCTCGCGATGTGGATGACCTGGAAGTGCGCGGTCGTGGACCTGCCCTACGGCGGCGGCAAGGGCGGCGTCGTCATCGACCCCAAGAAGCTGTCGCAGCATGAGGTCGAGCGGCTGACCCGCCGCTTCGCCACCGAGATCAGCGTGCTCATCGGCCCCGAGCGGGACATCCCGGCCCCGGACGTCAACACGAACGCCCAGACCATGGCCTGGATCATGGACACCTACTCGATGCACGTGGGGTACACGGTCCCCGGCGTCGTCACCGGCAAGCCCATCAGCCTGGGTGGTTCGGAGGGGCGCAACGAGGCGACCGCCCGCGGTGCCGTCTACACCATCGTCGAGGCGGCACGCCACCTGGGCATGGATCTCGGTCGTGCCACGGTCGCCGTGCAGGGCTTCGGCAACGCCGGCTCCATCGCCGCGCAGCTCATCGTCCCCGAGGGCGCCACGGTGGTGGCCGTCTCCGACTCGAGCGGTGGCATCCATAACGCGGCCGGCCTCGACGTCGAGAGGGTCATCGCCTGGAAGAAGGAGCACGGCACCGTCGTCGGCTTCCCTGGCGCGTCGGGCATCACGAACGCCGAGCTGCTCGAGATCCCCTGCGACGTCCTCATCCCCGCCGCCCTCGAGAACCAGATCACGCCGGGCAACGCCGGGCGGATCAAGGCCCGCATCATCGCCGAGGCCGCCAACGGTCCGACCACGCCCGAGGCGGACGACATCCTCCACGAGCGCGGCGTCTTCATCATCCCGGACATCCTGTGCAACGCCGGCGGCGTGACGGTCAGCTACTTCGAATGGGTCCAGGACCTCAACCGCGACCACTGGAGCGAGGCGGTCGTCAACGCCAAGCTCAAGGAGATCATGGTCAAGGCCTTCGGCGAGGTGCTGCGGCTGGCCACGACCAACGACGTGAACAATCGGGTCGGCGCCTACCTGCTGGCCGTGGACCGGGTCGCCTCGGCCACCGCCCTGCGCGGCCTCTACCCGTAGAGCGACGGCGGCCGGCCATCCACGCGATCCAGCCCGAGCGCCGTTCCTGCGCGAGGACCCGATGACCGACCTCGCCGCCGCTCCGGCGGCCGAGCTGGCCTCGCTCGCCGCAGCGCACCACGAGGCGTGGCTGGCCGCCCATCCGGTGGAGGCCACGGTCATCGGGGAGCGGCGCTTCGACGACCGCCTCGAGGACATCTCGCCCGAGGGTGTCCGGGCGCGCGCCATACAGCTGCGTGGTTTCCTCGAGCGGGCCCGGGCGATCCCCACGGGGGTCATGGCCGAGGCCGACGTGGTGACGCACGAGGTGCTCCTCGAGGCGCTCCAGACGGAGCTGTCGCTGGTCGAGGCCGATCTCGAGGAGTGGACGGTCGACCCCCTCAACGGGCCGCAGGTCCACTTCCTGAACCTGCCCACCCTGCAACCGGTCACGACGGTCGAGCAGGGCGAGGCGATGGCCGGCCGCTGGCGGGCCATGGGTCCATGGCTGGACCAGCACATGGCCAACCTGCGCCGCAGCGCATCCGAGGGCCTCGTCGGCGTGCACGAGCCGGTGGTCAAGACGATCGAGGCCCTCGACGCCCTGGGCAACCGCCCGCTCGAGACGTGGGCCGTCCTGGATCCCATCCGCGAGCCCCATCCCGACTGGCCGGCCGGCGACCTCGAGGCCTTCCGGGCCGACCTGCTGACGGCGGTCCGCGAGGGCCTGGCACCGGCCTTCGCCCGCTATCGCGAGCTGCTCGCCGACGTGATCCTGCCTGTGGCGCGGCCCGGCGAGCGAGCGGGCCTGCTGCACCTCCCGGGCGGTTCCGAGACCTACCGGCGCCTCGTGCGCGCCCACACCACGCTCGCCCTCTCACCCGAGGAGATCCACGGGATCGGGCTGCGCGAAGTGGCGCGCGTCAACGCCGAAACGGAGGAGCTCGGCCGGCGGGTGCTCGGGGCGCCCGACAGGGCGGCAACGGTCGAACGCATGCGCGGCGATCCGTCGCTCCACTTCTCGACCCGCGAGGAGATCGTGAGCGAGGCGGAGACGGCGCTGGCCCGGGCCCGGGCGGCCATCCCCGCCTGGTTCGGGAGGCTGCCTGGTGCCGAGTGTGCCGTCGTGCCCATCGCCGAGCACGAGGAGCGCCACGCCACGATCGCCTACTATTGGCAGCCGGCCGCCGACGGCTCGCGCCCCGGCCAGTACTTCGTCAACACCCACGCGCCGGAGACGCGCCCCCGTTTCGAGGCGGAGGCGCTGGCGTACCACGAGTCGATCCCGGGTCATCACCTGCAGATCGCGATCGCCCAGGAGCTGACCGGCCTGCCCGAGTTCCGGCGCCACCTTGCGGTGACGGCCTTCGACGAGGGCTGGGGCCTGTACGCCGAACGCCTGTCGGACGAGATGGGGCTCTACACGTCGGACCTCGATCGGCTCGGCGTGCTCTCCTTCGACTCGTGGCGCGCCTGCCGGCTCGTCCTGGACACCGGCCTCCACGCCCTCGGCTGGTCGCGGGCGCAGGCCATGGAGTTCATGATCGCCAACAGCCCCGTGGCCACGAACAACGTCGTCAACGAGGTCGATCGCTACATCGTCTGGCCGGGCCAGGCGCTGGCCTACAAGATGGGCCAGCTGGAGATCCTCCGGCTCCGGGCCTGGGCCCGGGAGCGACTCGGTGGGCGCTTCGACATCCGCGCCTTCCACGACGCCGTGCTGTCCGAGGGCGCCGTGCCGCTGCGGGTGCTGGGCGACCTCGTCGCGCGCTACGCGGAGCGAGCCGCGGCGGGGTAGCCGCGGCTCCGACCCTGAGCGGTCGATGGCCGATCGGTCCATGCGCCGGCTTGTCAGTACTACTGTCGCCGGGCCGCTGATTCGGCCGCAGCAGGGCCCAAGCGGCTTCGGCAAGGCCTCGTGGGCACCAGAATCAGCCACCAGCGGCTAACAGGATCGGCTGGTGGCGACCCTCCCGCCGGACAAGCGGGCGTCCCGACAGTACTACTGACATCGGCGACCACAGAGCTCCCAGCAAGCCCGCCTCGCCCCTCTCGCGGTGTACCATGCCGCTCCCATGCTGGACCACGAAGAGAAGTTCCTGTTCAAGGAGGAGATCCTCCACCTGGCCACCGCCGTGGCGGAGCCGGGCACGCTCGACAACGTCGAGGATCTGCTCACCGACGTGATCACCAGCCCGCGCTTCGACTCGGAGGTCTTCACGCTCGAGCGCTCGCTGCAGGTCATGCTCGGTCCTCGCGCGGGAACGACGCTGGTCGGCTTGCTCACGGTCGCGCCCGAGGTCTTCGACGAGGTGGCCGAGGTGCGCATCGCGAGCGAGGTGCACGAGCGGCTCGTCGCCTGGCGCGCCCGCTTTGGCCTGGCCATCGACAACGCCCTCAACTTCCTCAACAACCCGGACGGCATCCAGGGCCACAACTTCGCCACGCAGATCGCCCATATCGAGGACCGGCGCGTCCTCCAGGGGCGATTGACGCTCGTGCGCTACAACAACGAGCCGCAGTTCTTCCTGGCCGACGCGGGCGTCTTCTACGGCCTCATCGCCGACCTGCTCGAGCGCCTGGGCCCGCACACCGACCCGGACACGATCGACCAGGAGACGCTGACGCGCCTGAGGGACGCGCTGACGCTGGTGGAGCGCCGGGCCACGCCGCGCGAACGGGCCTAAGGCCCCGAGCCCCTTCGGGGCGACCGATGCGCCAGCTCTACCTCGCCGCGACCGGCATGAACCGGGGCAAGACGACGGTCTCGCTCGGACTCCTCGCCGCGCTCTTCGCGCGCGGCCTGAAGACGGGCTTCATCAAGCCGGTCGGGCAGCGCTACGCGATCGTGGACGGCGTTCCCGCCGACGAGGACGCCATCCTCATGAAGAGCGTCTACGCCCTGCCCGACCCGCTGGCGAACCTAAGCCCCGTGCACATCCCGCGCGGCTTCACCAAGGCCTTCATCAACGGCCACGTCGTGGACGACCTGCCCGCCCGCATCCGCGCAGCCTGGGAGCGGGTGGCCGAGGGCCGCGAGGTGCTCCTCGTCGAGGGCACCGGACACGCCGGCGTGGGCTCGGTGGTCGATCTCTCGAACGCCGCGGTGGCGCGCATGCTCGGCGCCCGTGCCGTCATCGTCAGCGAGGCCGGCGTCGGCCGTCCCATCGACGAGATCGTGCTCAACCACGCGTTCTTCAGCCGCCATGGGGTCGAGGTGGCCGGCGCCGTGGTCAACAAGGTGGACCTCGAGGCGCATCCCTCGTTGGCCGCCGTCCTCGAGCGCGGGCTGGCCCGGCACGGCATCGAGCTGCTGGGCGTCCTGCCCTACCGTCCCCTTCTCTCCAACCCGACCCTCTCGATGCTCCAGGAGCAGATGCGCGGTGAGCTGCTGCACCCCGGGCCGGACCTCGCCCGCGTCATCGAGCACGTCGCCATCGGCGCCATGCAGGCCGGCCATGTGCTCGAGCGGGTGGGACCGGGCAGCCTGCTCATCGTGCCCGGGGATCGCGAGGACGTCATCGGCACGGTGGTCACGGCCACGCTCGTGGGTGCGCCGACCGGCGGTGCCGACGCTGCCTCCCGGCACCGCAGCCGCCGGACGCTGGCGGGCATCGTGCTGACCGGTGGATACCGGCCCTCGCAGCGCGTCATCGACGCCATCCGCCACGCCGATCTCTTCGCCTACCTCGTGGCGGAGGATACGTACGCCGCTGCCTCCGAGGTGCACGACCTGCTGGTCAAGACGCACCCGGATGACGCCGACAAGATCGAGCTCATCCAGCAGCTCGTGGCCGAGCACCTCGACGTGGACCGCATCCTCGCGCGCTTCGCGGAGCCGCTCCCGCGCTAGCCTGCCGGCCCGGGGAGCGGCTCGTTGTCGATGAGCCGCGTCGGCCCGAAGCGCACCGCGAGCGAGAGCAGCGCCGGCCCCTGAACCCGTTCCAGCTCGGCCAGGGTCTCGGCGTCGGCGCAGCTGACGTACTCGCCCTCCGCCAGCGGCTCGGACGCGAGCACCGCCCGCATCGCCGCGCGCAACGCCTCGCCGGAGCGCTCGCCGGCCTCCCACCGGCCACGGGCTGCCAGCAACGCCCGGCGCAGGACCGGCGCCGCGGCGCGCTCGGCAGGGGAGAGGTGGAAGTTGCGCGACGACAGCGCGAGCCCGTCCGGCTCGCGCACCGTGGGGCAGGCGATCACTTCCGTGGGCAGCGCGAGGTCGAGCGCCATGCGCCGGATGACCATGACCTGCTGGGCGTCCTTCTGGCCGAAGTAGGCGTGCTCCGCGCCGACCAGGGCGAAGAGGATGGCCACCACCGTGGCCACGCCCTCGAAATGGCCCGGTCGCGCCGCGCCCTCGAGGGGCCCGGCCAGCGCGCCCACGCTGACCCGTGTGTCGAAGTCGGCCGGGTAGACCTCCTCGACCGGCGGCATCCAGACGAGGTCCACCTCCTCCTCGGCGCAGATGGCCAGGTCCCGGGCCTCGCTGCGGGGATAGCGCCCGAAGTCAGCGGCCTGGTCGAACTGGCGCGGGTTCACGAAGATCGTCACGACGGTCGTGGCGTCCGCGTCGCGTGCGCGACGCATGAGCGCGCGGTGGCCGCCGTGGAGCCAGCCCATCGTGGGCACGAGGCCGATCGGCCGTGGCGCGCGGACGAGAGCCGCGCGCAGCTCCGCGCGGGTGCGCAGGACGCGGGTCACCCGCTCAGAGGTCGCGGTCGAGCGGGATCCCGCCCAGCGGCGCGCCCGCGGTCCGGTCCTGCTCGCCGCGGCCGAGCGCCTCGGCCAGGACGGCATCGTCCATGCGCACCGTTTCCGCCTCGCCGGGGAAGGTGCCCGCGGCCACGTCCGCCGCCCAGGCCCGGACCGCAGCGTCGATCGTCTCGCGCAGGTGGGCGTAGAGGCGGGCGTGGCGCGGGATGTGGTCCACGCTCAGCCCGAGCACGTCGGTAATGATCTGGACCTGGCCCGAGCAGCCGGCTCCGGCGCCGATGCCGATGGTCGGGATGCGCAGGCGCTCGGTGATGGCAGCGGCGAGCTGCTCCGGTACGAGCTCCAGCACGACGGAGAAGGCGCCCGCCTCCTGGACTGCCAGCGCGTCGGCGAGGAGGGCGCGCGCGGTATCGCGCGTCTTGCCCTGCACGCGCACCTTCCCGATCTGGTGGATGGCCTGCGGGGTGAGCCCGATGTGGCCCATGACCGGGATGCCCGTCTTCGTCATGGCCTCGATGGTCCGCGCGCTGCGCACGCCACCTTCGATCTTCACGGCCTGGGCGCCGCCCTCGCGCAGGAAGACGCCCGCGTTGGCGATCGACTCCTCGATCGACACGCCGTAGGACAGGAAGGGCATGTCGGCGATGACCAGGGCGTGCCGGCTGCCGCGGGCGACGGCCTTGACGTGGTGGAGCATCTCGGCCATCGAAACGCGCACGGTGGTCTCGTAGCCGAGCATCACCTGGGCCAGCGAGTCGCCCACGAGCAGCATCGGGATGCCTGCCTCGTCGAGGATGCGCGCGGTCGGGTAGTCGTACGCGGTCAGCATCGGGATGCGCTGCCCGTCGGCATGCAGCCGGGCGATATCGCTGACGGTCAGGCGGCGCGGTGCATCGGTGGCGCTCATGCCCGGCTCTCCTCGGTGGCTCGCATGGATCGGGTCGCCTGACCAGTCTGCCTCGAAGCGTCGCGGGCGTCCAGCAGGGCCGCCACGCGGTCGAGCAGGCGGTCGGCCACCTCGCGCTTCGAGAGGAGCGGCCATCGCTCGGGCGCGCTCCCGGGGACCACGATCGTGACGCGATTCGTGTCGCCTCCGAAGCCGGAGCCCTCCTCGGCGACGTCGTTGGCCACGAGCAGGTCGACGCGCTTGCGGGCCGCCTTCTCGACCGCCCGGTCGAGCGACCCGGTCTCGGCCGCGAAGCCGACCAGGACGGGTCGGGGACGCAGCCGCTCGTGGGCCAGCGCTGCCGCCTCCGCGAGGATGTCCTCGGTCGGCTCCAGCTCCAGGGTCAGGCCCGCCCGGCGGGTCAGCTTCTCCTCGGCGGCCCGCTGCGGCCGGAAGTCGGCCACCGCGGCGGCCATGACCAGCGCGTCGGCGTCGGCTAGCGCGGCCAGGACGACCTCGCGCATGGCGGCCGCGGTCTCGGCGTGGCGCACCTCGGCGCGCTCGGGCAGCGGCACGCTCACCGTCCCGGCCACGAGGACCACCACCGCGCCGCGGTCGAGCGCGGCCTCGGCGACGGCCGCTCCCATGCGGCCCGACGAGCGGTTGCCGATGAAGCGCACGGGGTCGATGGGCTCGGCCGTGCCGCCGGCGCTGACGACGATGCGGCGGCCCTCGAGGTCGGCCCCGCGTCGCTCGGGCTCGAGAGGCGGGCGCAGCGCCGCATCGGGGGCCCGCACCGGCCGCCCCGTCACGGCCGCCTCGACGGCGGCCACGATGGCCGCGGTCTCGGCCAGCCTGCCGCGGCCGCTGGCACCGGAGGCCAGCGGCCCCTCCTCGGGCTCGACGATCGCGTAGCCGTACCCGCGCAGCCTCTCGGCGTTCGCCCGCGTGGCCGGGTGGCTCCACATCCCGCCGTCCATGGCTGGCGCGACGACCACCGGCGCCGCGGTGGCGAGGCAGATCGCGGTGACCACGTCGTCGGCCAGACCGCCGGCCATGGCGGCCATCCAGCGGGCGGTGGCCGGGGCGACGACGACGACGTCGGCCGTGTCGGCGGCCACGATATGGCCGATGCGCGAGTCGGCCAACAGCTCCAGTGGATCGAGCTGGACGCGGTGCCGGGTCAGCGTCTCGAGCGTCAGCGGCCCGAGGAAGCGCGACGCCGAATGCGTCATCGCCGGCTGCACCTCGGCCCCGGCGGCGACGAGGGCGCGCACCAGCTCGGCGGCCTTGTAGGCCGCGATCGAGCCGGTCACGCCGAGGACGACGAGCCGCCCCTCCAGCGGCCGCGCGCTCACCGCGCGCTCCGCAGGGCCGGCTCCGCGGGCGCGCTGGCGGCGGTCGCCGCCGCCGCCTCCGCATGGAGCAGGACGAGGCCCCGCAACGTCAGCTCGGGATCCACGACGTCCACGCCCTCGAGGCCCTCGATCCACGGGGCGCGCGACAGGCCGCCGGTCAGGATGACACGGATGGACGCGCCCGGGTTTTCGGCCGCGAGCTCCTCTCGCGTGAGCCGGATGAGCTCCTTCGCCAGGCCCAGGTGGCCGATGACCGCGCCGCTCTGCATGGCCGAGATGGTGTCATCGCCGATGGCCCGTGCCGGCCGCCGCAGCGCGATGCGCGGCAGCTTCGCGGTGCGCGAGGCCAGGGCCTCCAGGCCCAGCTCGAGGCCCGGGGCGATGGCCCCGCCGATGTAGGCGCCGTCGGCGGCGACGACGTCGAGGGTCGTGGCCGTCCCGAAGTCGACCACGATGGCCGGAGCGCCGTGCAGCCGGCCGGCGGCGAAGGCGTTGACGAGCCGGTCGGCGCCGGCCTCGTCGGGTCGCTGGACACGGATGGGGATGGGCACGCTGGCCGCGCTCGCCTCGAGCAGCGGCAGCGCCCGGCGCACGGCGAGGGCGGCCAGCGCCGCCGACCAGGCGGGCACGACGCTGGCCACGACGATCGCGTCGATGTCGGCCAGCCCGCGGCCGTCGAGGGCCAGCAGCCCCTCGAGGAGCGTCTCCAGCTCGTCCGGACCGATGGCGCGGCGGCTCGTGGCCCGGCGCGTGGCGACCAGCTCGCCGCTGCGCGCGAGGCCGAGCGTGACGTTGGTGTTGCCGACGTCGATGGCGAGCAGCATGGCCCGATGATACCCGTGCCCTGCCGCCGCCCGGTGGTAGCCTGCCGCTGGCCGCTTGACAGAGGAGCCTCACATGTCCGCCCTGCGGCGGCTGATCGACTTCTACGGCATCCAGGCGCACCTCCTGTGGGAGTGGCGGGCGGGCCGGCGCGCGCTCGTGAAGCGCGGCCTCTTCTCGTTCGTCATCGCCTGGATCTCGTTCGCCGTCACGGCCTGGGCGATCCCCGGCATCCTCGTCACCGACGTCGCCTCGGTGGCCATCGCGGTCGTCGTCATCGCCCTCCTCTACGCGCTGGTGCGGCCGATCTTCCTCGCGCTCGTCGCGCCGATCTCGCTCCTCCTCGTCGGCGTCGCGTCGATCGTCTTCCAGGTCTTCGTGATCGGCATCCTCGGTCCGCTCGTCCCCGGCATCGACGTCACCGATGTCGGAGCTGCGTTCTGGGGCTCGTGGGTCTTCGCCATCGTCCACACGTTCCTCTCGGCCGTCGTCGCCCTCGACCAGGAGCAGTCCTACTACGCCTCGCTCGTGCGCCAGCTGGCCGTGCGCCGCGCGGATGTCGTTCGCACCGACCAGCCCGGCCTGGTGATCGTCCAGATCGACGGCCTCAGCCACCCGGTGCTGCGCAACCAGGTGCGTGCCGGTCGCGTGCCGGTCATGTCGCGCTGGCTGCGGGCGCGGCGGATGCGGCTCGGTCGCTGGGAGGTGATGCTGCCCTCGCAGACGTCGGCCAGCCAGGCCGGCATCCTGCACGGCGACAACGACCGCATCCCGGCCTTCCGCTGGTACGAGAAGGCGACGCGCCGCCTGCTCGTCTCGAATCGTCCGCACGATGCGGCCGAGATCGTCCGCCGCGTCTCGAACGGGGAGGGGCTGCTGAGCCGCGGCGGGGTCAGCATCGGGAACCTCGTCACCGGCGATGCGTCCCGCAGCTTCATGACCATGGCCGCACTCGCCGAGGGGACGCGCGGCATCGGCCGACCGCGCGATTTCTACGGTTTCTTCGTCAGCCCGCACAACTACCTGCGCGTCGTCTTCCAGACGGTCGGCGAGATCGGCAAGGAGCTGGTGCAGGCGCGGCGGCAGGCGCGTGCCGGCATCGAGCCACGCATGCCGCGGGGCTTCCCCTACCCGATCGCGAGGGCCGTCACGAACATCCTCCTGCGCGGCCTGCAGACGTCGCTGATCATCGAGGAGATGTATCGGGGCACCCCGGTCATCTACGCCGACTACACCGACTACGACGAGATCGCCCATCACTCGGGCCCCGAGCGGGCCGAGGCGTTCGATGCCCTCGACGGCGTGGATCGCACGCTCGGCGCCCTGGAGCGGGCGGCCGCCGACGCCGCTCGTCCCTACCGCTTCGTCGTCCTCTCCGACCACGGCCAGACGCTGGGTGCGACGTTCCAGCAGCGCTACGGGGTGACGCTCCAGGACACGGTGCACGCGCTCATGGGCGGTCGGGCCTCGGTCGAATCGGCCACCGGGCGCGTCGAGGAGTGGGGCGCGGTCAACACGTTCCTCTCCGAGTTCACGCGCGGCATCGGTGTCGGGCCCGCCATCGCGCGGCGCGCCCTGAGGAGCCGGACGCGCGACGGCCTGGTGGAGCTCGGCCGGCGGGTCGAGGCGGCGCCACCTGCGGAACCCGCGGCGGCCGTGGGCGAGGCACCGGATCTCGTCGTGTGCCCGTCGGGCAACCTGGCCTTGATCTACTTCAACGCCCGCGTCGAGCGGCTGACCGTGGAGCATCTGGCCGAGCTCCATCCCGGGCTCGTCGAGGCGCTGGCCAACCACCCGGGCATCGGGCTGCTGCTCGTCCGCTCCGAGGCGCACGGCGCGATCGCCGTCGGCCGCCGTGGCATCCGCTATCTCGACGCGGAGCGGGTCGTGGGCGAGGACCCCGTGGCGCCCTTCGGGCCGTACGCCATCGCGAGCCTGCGCGGGCTCGATGCCATGGACAACGTCGGCGACATCGCGGCCATCAGCGTGCTCGACCCCGACACCGAGGAGGTGGCGGCCTTCGAGGAGCTCATCGGCTCCCACGGCGGGATCGGCGGCTGGCAGACGAAGGGCTTCATCCTCTACCCCGCAGACTGGGAGGTGACCGAGGACCCGCTCCTGGGTGCCCCGGCCGTCTACCGTCAGCTGCGATCGTGGATGGAGGCGATGGGGCTGCCCGTCGGACCACGCTCAGGCGTCGAGGGCAGCCCGGACCTCCGGTAGGCGCTCGATCGTCTCGAGGTCGAACGGGTCGCGGAAGATCCAGATGACTTCGGACACGCCGACGTCGGCATAGGCCCGGATGCCCGCTGCGATCGTCGCCGGCGGGCCCCATAGCGTGAGATCCTGGGCCTGCCCGTCGGAGCCGACCCTGCCGGCCAGGCCGTGCCGCCCGGCGATCTCGCCGTACGTCCGGAGCGCCTCCTCGGCATGGTCGCGGATGACGACGTCGATGGAGACCGTGCGCGCGATCTCACGCTCGTCCCGGCCGATCGCCGCGCAATGCGCGCGCAGGATGGCGTCGCGGTCGGCGATGCGGGCCGGTTCGCCGTAGCCGTTCCACAGGTCGGCGTAGTGGGCGGTCGTGAGCAGCGTCTTGCGCGGCCCGGAGCCGCCGATGAGGATGGGCAGCCGCGCCTGGATCGGGCGTGGCGCGCAGACGGCGTCGCGCAGGGTGTAGAAGCGTCCCTCGTGCGTGACGCGCTCACCGTCGAGCAGGCGACGGATGAGGCCGACCGCCTCGTCGAGCCGGTCCAGTCGCTCGCCGAAGCTCGCGCCGAAGTCGAACCCGAAGGCGTCGTGCTCGCGCTCGAACCAGCCGCCGCCGAGGCCGAGGATCGCCCGTCCGTCGCTCACGTGGTCCAGGGTGGTGGCCAGCTTCGCCGTCAAGCCGGGGTTGCGGAAGGTGTTGGCACCGACCAGCAGGCCGAGGCGCACGTGGCTCGTCAGCGCGGCCCAGGCCGACAGCGTCATCCAGCCCTCGAGCTTCGGGTCGCTCCAGTCGCCCTCGTCGGCCAGCAGGTGGTCGTCCGCCCAGAGTGAGTCGAAGCCCGATGCCTCGATGCGCCCCGCGACGTCGCGCAGCGCCGGCCACGTGGTGCGGTTGGTCCAGATGGCGGCTCCGAAGCGCATCGGCGGAGCATACGTGCCTCGGGCTGGGCGCGCGCCGCCTCCCGTCCCGACCTGCCGCATGCCCCCTGGGCATCCGAACCCGCGAACCCGGCCGCAACTGCCTCGCGATGAGGCGTCATCGAGCGGCAGCTGAGCGTGGATCCGGCCGCTCCCATGACCGGCGGGCATGCGGTCTGCCGGGGCGCGTTGACACTCGGCGGCACCGACTGCTACCATGCCGGCACTCGGTTAGCACTCACCATCGGAGAGTGCTAACCACGAACGAGGACCGTCCACGTGGCGCGACGCAAGGACCGCCCCGGTCCGCTCGACCCGCGCTCGGCGGCGATCCTGCGGGCCATCATCGAGGAATACGTGGCCACCGCGCAGCCGGTGGGCAGCCAGTCGCTGGTCGAGAGGTGCCGCCTCGAGGTCAGCTCCGCGACCGTGCGCAACGTCATGGCCGAGCTGGAGCGCGCGGGGCTCCTGCACAGCCCGCACACCAGCGCCGGCCGCGTGCCGACCGATGCCGGCTACCGGCTCTACGTCGAGTCGATCGCCGAATCCGTCGCCCTGGCGCCGGTCGAACGCCTGATGATCCGCCACCAGTTCGGCCAGGTCGAGTTCGCCAGCGAGCAGTGGATCCGCCTCGCGGCGTCCACCCTGGCCGGGGCGACCCATTCTGCCGGCATCGCCACGCCGGCCAAGCCCGAGGCGTCGCGCATCCGGCGTGTGGACCTCGTCTCGGGCGGCGAGCGGATGGCCAGTCTCGTGCTCGTCCTCGCCGAGGGCCCCATCAAGCAGCACCTCCTGCCGCTCGACACGCCGACCGACCAGGAGCTCCTCGACGACGCCGCACGACGCCTCAATGAGCGCATCGCCGGCAGGACGGCGACGCAGCTGGAGCCGCTGCTGCGCGACCTGCCCCTCGACACCGACACGGACCAGCTCGTCGCCCGGGCCGCCGAGCGCATCGCCCGGGCCATGCGCGAGTTCGACGCCAACGTCGTCGAGGACGTCTTCAGCGAGGGCCTCCTCTACGTCATGGAGGCGCCCGAGTTCGCGCAGACGGACAAGCTCCGTCGCGTCTTCGTCCTCCTCCAGGATCGCGCCTACCTGGGCGACCTCGTCCATGACGTGACAGACGCCGGCGACGTGCGCGTCTTCATCGGCGCCGAGAACCGTCCCGCCGAGCTGCACGACGTGGCCCTCGTCCTCGCGCCCTACGGCCGACGGGGACGAGCCAGCGGCGTGGTGGGGGTGCTCGGTCCCACGCGCATGGCCTACCCACACGCGATCAGCACCGTCCGCTACGTGAGCGGCCTGATGAACGAATTGGTGGATCACCTGTACGCATGAGCACGCACAAGACCCGTGCCCAGGAGCGCATCGAGGCCCTCGAGACGCCCACCGCGACCCAGTTGCTGGAGCGCATCGCGCAGCTGGAGACGGAGCTGGCCGCCGCGCGAGGGGAGGCCGGCGACAACCTCGCCGGCTGGCAGCGCGCCACGGCCGACTTCCAGAATTACCGGCGCCGCACGGAGCAGGAGCGCGAGCAGCTGCTCGGGCTGGCCAACGAATCGCTGCTGCGCAAGGTCCTGTCGATCGTGGATGATTTCGACCGTGCCATCGAGGCCATGCCCTCCGAGCTGGCGAAGCTGTCCTGGGTCGAGGGCATCGCGGCCATCGACCGCAAGCTTCGCTTCCTGCTCGAGTCGGAGGGCGTGACGCCGATCGAGGCCGCCGGGCGGCCGTTCGATCCGCGCGAGCACGAGGCGCTCACGCACGAAGAGACGACCAAGGCTCCCGATGAGACGGTCATCGGGGAGATCCAGCGCGGCTACAGGATCCGGGACCGGGTCCTGCGGCCGTCGCTCGTCAGCGTCGCCAAGAACCCCGGCAGCGATGCCGGGTCCGGAGGGAACGACTAGACCATGGGCAAGATCATCGGCATCGACCTGGGCACGACCAACTCCGTCGTGGCCGTCATGGAGGGCGGGGAGCCGACCGTCATCCCCAGCGCCGAGGGCGGCCGCACCGTGCCCTCGGTGGTGGCCTTCTCGAAGGCCGGCGAGCGGCTCACCGGCCAGGTCGCGAAGCGGCAGGCCATCACCAACTCGGCCAATACGGTCTACTCGATCAAGCGCTTCATGGGTCGCCGCTGGGACGACCCCGAGGTGCAGCGCTCCAAGGACCTCGTGGGCTACAAAGTGGAGCGCGACTCCAAGAGCGACGGCGTCAAGGTGGCGCTGGTGGAGGGCAAGAGCTACACGCCGCCTGAGATCAGCGCCATGATCCTGCAGAAGCTCAAGACCGACGCCGAGGCATACCTGGGCGAGAAGGTCACCGAGGCGGTCATCACCGTCCCCGCCTACTTCGACGACACGCAGCGCCAGGCCACGAAGGACGCCGGCCGCATCGCCGGCCTCGATGTCAAGCGCATCATCAACGAGCCGACCGCCTCCGCGCTGGCCTATGGCCTGGACAAGAAGAAGGACGAGAAGATCGCCGTCTACGATCTCGGCGGCGGCACCTTCGACATCTCCATCCTCGAGCTCGGCGACGGCGTCTTCGAGGTCAAGGCGACCAACGGCGATACGCACCTCGGCGGCGACGACTTCGACCAGCGCGTCATCGATTGGCTGGTCAGCGAGTTCAAGCGGGACCAGGGCATCGACCTGACCTCCGACCCGCAGGCGATGCAGCGCCTCAAGGAGGCGGCCGAGAAGGCCAAGGTGGAGCTGAGCTCGGCCTCGCAGACGGAGATCAACCTGCCCTACATCACGGCCGACGCGTCCGGGCCCAAGATGCTCCTCATGACGATCACGCGGGCGAAGCTCGAGGACCTCTGCGCGGACCTCATCGACAAGACCAAGAAGCCGGTCGTCCAGGCCCTCAAGGACTCCGGCCTCAAGGCGGCGGACATCGACGAGGTCATCCTCGTCGGCGGCATGACCCGCATGCCGGCCGTCCAGGAGGCGGTCAAGGCGCTCTTCGGCGGCAAGGAGCCGAACAAGGGGGTCAACCCCGACGAGGTCGTCGCCGTCGGTGCGGCCATCCAGGCCGGTGTGCTGGCGGGCGACGTCAAGGACGTCCTGCTGCTGGACGTGACGCCGCTGTCGCTGGGCATCGAGACGCTGGGCGGCGTGATGACCCGGCTCATCGAGCGCAACACGACCATCCCGACGTCCAAGTCGCAGGTCTTCTCCACGGCCAGCGAGAACCAGCCGCAGGTGGAGATCCACGTGCTGCAGGGCGAGCGGGACATGGCGCCCGACAACAAGACCCTGGGCAAGTTCATCCTCGACGGCATCCCGCCCGCGCCGCGCGGCGTGCCCCAGATCGAGGTCACCTTCGACATCGACGCCAACGGCATCCTCGACGTGAAGGCAAAGGATCGGGCCACCGGCCGCGAGCAGCAGGTGCGCATCACCGCCTCCTCGATGCTCTCCAAGGATGCCGTGGACACGATGGTCCGCGACGCCGCCGAGCACGCCGAGGAGGATCGCCGGCGGCGTGACGAGGTCGAGACCCGCAACCAGGCCGACGCCCTCGCCTTCCAGGCCGAGCGCACACTGCGCGACCTGGGCGACAAGGTGGAGGCCGGTGACCGCGCCGAGACCGAGCGGCGCATGGAGGCCGTCCGCGAGGCGCTCAAGGGGAGCGATCTGGAGGGGGTGAAGGCCGCTGCGGCCGCGCTCTCCGAGCAGCTCCAGAAGGTGGCCACGGCCGCCTACGCGAAGAGCGGACCGATCGACTACGACACCCCCGCCGGGGCCGGCGGCGACGGGGCCGGGGAGGGCGGGGCCGGGGAGGGCGGGGCCGGGGAGGGCGAGGCCGAGCCGGGGCCCGGCGCTGCCGGCGAGGCCGACGAGCCGGTCGAGGGCGAGTACAAGGAAGTCTGACGCGTCGGCGGCGTTCGCCGGCCGCGGGGAGGGCTCGTCCACCGCACGCGCCCGGGACGTGGATCGCTCGCGGCTGCAAGTCCCCGATCTTGCCAAATGCGCGCGTGGCTGACGAAGGTCAGCGAATCCCTGCCATCGGTCGCCATGGGCGACCGATGACGAGAACTCGCACCTTGCGAGGGTCGGAGTCACGCTTGCGGAGCGGTCTCCACCCCCGTCGCGAGGGCCGGCGCGAGCGACGGTTGTCGTCCTGGCCGACATTTGTCAAGAACAGGATCCCCGCGATCGCGTGGTCGGGGTGGCGCAGCCACCGCCTCACGGCTGCGGTGCGCATCGGTAACGCTGCGCGGAAGGTCGCCTCGTGCTGCGCGACGCGGCGCCGCGCCGTCCGGTCCTCGGGGAGGACGAGCAGCCGCGACACGGAATCGACCTCCCTGCCAGTACACCCGCACCTACAACCGCGCCCCGAGCGCCGCGGCCATTCGCAGCAGGACGGCAAGGGCGACTCGCTCTGTGTGGCCGCCCTCGATGGCCGCTGCGTGCGCTCCAAGGAGCCGGGTGAGTGCGGGCGATGGACGGTTTCAGCGTGTGTGCGGCTCAGCCTAGGAACAGATCCACCCCAGGAGTCAACACCGCGGCCAGCATGACGATGGCGTAGGCCATGATGAGCGTGACCCCGGCCACCACGTGAAGCTTGATGTTGACGCCCATGACGGCCATCAGGCCGTACGGATTGTCGTAGTTGGGCAGCAAACCGCGTGAGACTCGCAGCGCGAGCGGGATCGAGAGCAGGATGAGCAGCGTCGGCATGGGCAGGATCCCGGCGATGACGCCGAGCGCCACGACCACGTAGGCCGTGGCGGCCGCGACCCGGTAGCCGGTCACGACCGTCGCCGGAGAGAAGCGGACGGGCAGCGTCCGCTTGCCGGCGCGCGCGTCGGCCCGACGGTCCGGGATCTCGTTGACGTACAGGATGAGCGCCACGAGCAGGGCGACCGGCATGGAGGCCACGAATGGTTCCCAGCGCAGCGCCCCCTGCGTCTGGACGACATACGCACCGAGGAGCATGAGCGGTCCGAACCCGATGGCCACGGCGATCTCGCCGAGCCCTCGATAGACGAACTTGAGCGGTGGCGCGGTGTAGCCGAGGCCCACCACGAACCCGACGACGCCGATGACGAGCAGCTCGATCGAGCCGCGCATCGCGAGCAGCGCCAGTCCGACGACCGCGGCCGCCAGGTAGAGCGCCATCCCCAGGGTCGCCATCTGGCGGAACGTCACGAGCCCGTACTGGATGACCCGCGAGCCACCGCTGAACTGGGTGGGCGTGACATTCACGTCGTCCGCGCCCTGGGCCGTGTCGAAGACGTCGTTGCTGACGTTGATGGCGAGTTGGGCGAGCGAGGCCCCGACGACGGTCAGCAGGGCCGTCGCGAGGTCGAACGAGCCATGCGACGCGGCGATCGCGATGCCCAGCACGACCGGCACGATCGTCGCGGTGAGGAACGGCAGGCGGGTCGTGCGCAGGGCCAGGAAGCCGAGCGACAGGCGCGGTTTGACCGGCGTTCCACGCTCGCGCGACAGGGCATCGAAGTACTTGCGCGACTGGCCGGTCGAGCGCTCCGAGTACTCGAAGAAGGGGACCTCGGCCTCGTCCCAGCCCCACGCGCGGCCACCCGTCATCGTGACGCGCTCGCCGACGACCGAGGCGCGTCCCCAGACGGTGACGTGCCGCCGCTCGTCGTAGCCGTAACCCGGCTGCGGGCGGATGTGCGAGCCGCTCAGCGAGATCTCGCGGTCGGTCGGGACGGGAAGTCCGGCCGGCGCCGTGAATGATGCAGCCGGCCGGTCCGACTCGAATGTCGGCTCGATGGCGACGCTGAGCGGGTAGCCGGCGTCGTCGACCCAGGTCAGGACGGCGAAGGGATAGGTGGCGAGCTTGTCGAGCCCGGCCCGGGCGTCGAGCTCCGGCGTGCTGCGCATCAGGCGGCCTCCTCGCCGGCGACGGTCACGGTCGGGACGCTCGCGGCGCTTCCGTCCGGCCAGTAGAGCACTCGGCGCGGCGTGAGCTCGATGAGCGCTCGCTCGAAGAAGAGTGGCAGCGCGACGCGCGCCTTGAGGAACAGGACGATGGAGGGCTCCTTCTTCTCCCAGATGGGCAGGAGCCGCTCCCATCCGCCGTGCGGGTCGGCGTCGATGATCCGGGCGTCGCCCTGGATGGTCGCGCGGTCGAGCCGGCCGCCCGTGGCCACCGGGTCAGTGATCGACAGCGAGACCCTCGGGTCGCCCTTGATGTGCTCGAGTTTCCGGCTGAACAGCGTGGACGAGGTGAGGTAGACCTTCTCGCCGTCCCACAGCGGGATGAGCGGGTAGGTGATGGGCCGGCCCGTCGCGTCCACGACGGTCAGGTCGCCGACGAGGGCAACCTCGAGGAGGCGTGCGACGGATTCGGGAACGGTGGCCATGGTGCCTGGCTCCTGGCGCTGCGATGACTGTGCTACCGGAATATAGCATGTTACGTTACGTCTTTGGCATGGCCGACCTCGGCAGGGATGGCCGCGGTACCATTCGCCCCCGTGTCCCATCCCTCCGCCGCCTCGCTCATCTCCGCCCGCGGGCTGACCAAGCGCTTCGGCGACTTCACGGCCGTCGATGCCATCGACTTCGACGTCGCGCCCGGCGAGTCCTTCGGCTTCCTCGGCCCCAACGGCGCCGGCAAGACCTCGACGATGCGCATGATCGGCTGTGTCTCGCCGATCTCCGGTGGCACCCTGCGCGTCCTCGGTCTCGACCCGGCCGCCGACGGGCGGCGCATCCGGGCGCAGCTGGGCGTCGTGCCGCAGCAGGACAACCTCGACACCGAGCTGACCGTGCGCGAGAACCTGCTCATCTACGCCCGCTACTTCGAGATCGGCGGGCCCGACGCGCGCCGCCGCGCCGACGAGTTGCTGGAGTTCGTGCAGCTCGCGGACCGGGCCGAGTCGGAGGTCGAGCCGCTCTCGGGCGGCCTGAAGCGCCGGCTGACGATCGCCCGCGCACTCATCAACGACCCCACGCTCATCCTCCTCGACGAGCCGACGACCGGCCTCGACCCCCAGGCGCGCCATCTCCTCTGGGAGCGGCTCTACCAGCTGAAGCGCCGGGGCGCGACGCTCGTGCTGACGACCCACTACATGGATGAAGCCGAGCAGCTCTGCGATCGGCTCGTGGTCATGGATCAGGCGAAGATCGTGGCCGAGGGATCGCCGCGCGAGCTGATCGAGCGCCATGTGACGCGCGAGGTCCTGGAGCTGCGCCTCCCGGCCGACGATCAGGCCCCGCTCGACGGCCGCTTCGACGGATTGGAGCCGCTCGTGGAGCGGGTCGAGCAGCGGCCCGATCGGGTCCTCCTCTACACCAGCGACGGGGAGGCCGCCGTGGAGCGCATCCACGAGCGCGGCGTCCGCCCGGAGAGCGCGCTCATCCGGCGCGCGTCGCTCGAGGACGTCTTCCTGCGCCTGACCGGCCGGACCCTCGTCGACTGACGTGACCGGCCTCACCGCCGCGCAGCCGGGGATGCGGGTCCTGCAGCGCAACCTGTGGGTCTACCGGCGCACGTGGCGGGGCTCGATCTTCACCTCGTTCCTGACGCCGGTCCTCTTCCTGCTGGCCATGGGCCTGGGCCTCGGTGCGCTCGTGAACCAGGGCGCGGGAGCCGGTGGCTTCGGGGGCGTGACCTACCTTGCCTTCCTGGCGCCGGGCCTCATGGCCGGCAGCGCCATGCAGACGGCGGCCTTCGAGTCGAGCTTCCCGATCATGGCGCGCATCCAGTGGCGCCGGAACTACGAGGCGATGCTGGCCACGCCGTTGCGGGTGCGCGACCTGCTCGTCGGCGAGCTGGGCTACATCGGCTTCCGGTTGCTCACCACGGCCGGCGTCTTCTTCCTGGTCATGCTCGCCTTCGGCGTGGTGCGCTCGCCGCTGGCGCCCCTCAGCGTCCCCGCCGCGGTCCTCACCGGCTACGCCTTCAGCCCGCTGATCGTCGCCTTCAGTGCCACCCAGAAGGGCGACACGACCGGCTTCAACATGCTCTTCCGTTTCGTGATCATGCCGCTCTACCTGTTCAGCGGCTCGTTCTTCCCCATCGAGCAGCTGCCCGGGGCGCTGCAGGCCCTGGCCTGGCTGACGCCGCTGTACAACGGCGTCGCGCTGACACGCGGGCTCGTGCTGGGTACGGCTGAGCCGCTGACGGCCATGGCGCACACGGCCGTGCTGGTCGCCTACGCCGGCCTGGGCCTGGCCCTCGCCCGGCGCAACCTGGGCCGAAGGATGGTCGGGTGACCGCGCCGGCCCCGATCCGCGACTTCCTCGTGCTGCCGCTGCCCGGCATGGGCGCGCGCCACCTCATCGAGCGCAGCGTCCTGGTCTACCGGCGCATCTGGCTGGTGCTCGTCTCCGGCTTCTTCGAGCCGCTCTTCTACCTGCTCGGCATCGGCTTCGGCCTGGGCGCCATGGTGGGCTCGCTGCCCGGCCCGGACGGGCAGCCCATCCCCTACCAGCTCTTCGTCGCGCCGGCGCTGATGGCCACCTCGGCCATGAACGGGGCGATCTACGACAGCACCTTCAACATCTTCTTCAAGCTGAACTTCCAGCGCACGTACGAGGGCGTGCTGGCCACGCCGCTGGGGGTGGTGGACGTGGCCATCGGGGAGATCGCCTGGGCGCTCATCCGCGGCACGCTCTACGCCATCGGCTTCTTCGTGGTCATGTTCGTCCTGGGCCTGGTCGCCTCGCCCTGGGCCGTCCTGACCATCCCGGCGGCGATGCTCATCGGCTTCGCCTTCGCGGCGGTGGGCATGGCGGCCACGACCTGGATGCGCAAGATCCAGGACTTCGACCTGCTGGCGCTGGTGCAGATCCCGCTCTTCCTCTTCTCAGCCACCTTCTTCCCGCTGTCGACCTACCCCGCGGAGCTGCAGACGATCGTGCAGCTGTCCCCGCTCTACCACGGCGTGGAGCTGATGCGGGACCTGACACTGGGCCACGTCGGGCCGTGGGTCCTGGTCCATGTCGCCTACCTCGCCGCCCTCGGCGCGCTGGGCCTGCTGGTCTGCTCCCGCCGGCTGGGCCGCCTGCTGCTGAAGTAGGGCCGGCGGCCGCCTACCGGGGGAGGCCCTACGGGTTCGCGGCGCTCCAGCGCTCGACGACGGCGTCGAGCCGGTCGAAGATGACGCCGCCCAGCCCCTTCGCCTCGGCCACGAAGCGCTCCAGCAGGCGCATGCGCGAACCGCGGCCGATGGCCTCGGGATGCATCGTGATCGTGAGCACGCCCCCCGGCTCGCGCTCGTGCGCCCAGCGCAGCTCCTCCAGCCAGATCTCCAGGACCTTCGAGGGCGCCGACATGGGCCCCACGCCGCCCGTGCCCGGCTCGAAGTGCGGCCAGTCGTCGAGCGCCCAGCTGATGGGCACCTCGACCAGGCGGCCGGGGGCTCCAAGGCGGCTGGTGCCGGCGGCCGCGTCGTGCTCGTCGCCGAAACGCACCCGATGGAGGCGCACGTCGTCGTCCATGAGCGAGGAGTCGTAGCTGAAGCCGAGCTCCTGCACGAGCCCCAGCGTGCGGGGCGAGAGCGCCCAGTAGGGGGCGCGGAAGCCGCGCGGATGTTCCCCGGTGATGCCGATCAATGCCTCGACGGAGCGGGCCAGGACGGCGCGCTCCCCGTCCGGCGTGAGCGTCGAGAGGTCTTCGTGCAGCCAGCCGTGACAGGCCAGCTCGTGACCGGCCGCGACGACCGCCGCGACGCTCTCGGGGAAGGTTTCGATCGTGTGGCCGGGCACGAACCAGGTGGACGGGATGCCCTCGCGGTCGAGCAGCTCCAGGACCCGGCGCGCCCCGACGCGGGGCCCGAACTCGCCGCGCGAGATGGTCATGGGGCCGTCGCCGCGGCGCACTTCGGAGGAGATCGCGTCGTGGTCGAAGGTGAGGGCGACGGTCAGGCGCGGTGACGGGGCGGGGGTCATGCGGATCTCCGTTGGGAGCGGTTGGGGCGCGGCGTGCCGAACAGCCGTCCCGGGCGCGAAAGGCCCGCGCCCCAGCGCAGCCGGTCGGCGCCGGCGAAGGCGAGGTAGTCGGCCAGCGCATCGCGCACGGCGTCGACCAGGCCGGGTGTCGCGCGCGGGTCGACGCCGTCCTCCCACCACAGGCCGAGGATCGAGACCGTCCGCGTCGCGCGCTCGATGCGCGGCTCGATCCGTCCCACGACCCGGTCGCCCAAGAGGAGGGGCAGCACGTAGTACCCCCAGCGGCGCTTGTGCTCGGGGACGTACACCTCCCAGACGTAGTCGAACCCGTACAGCTGGCGCAGCAGGTCGCGGTCCCAGCAGAGCGGGTCGAGCGGGGCGAGGAACGCGGCCCCGGGGCTCGAGCCACCGGGCGGCAGGCCAGCGGCCAGCTCCGCGTCTGCCTGCGCCAGGAGCCCGAGCGCCTCGGCCGGCAGGTAGCGGGTCCCGCGCACGCCCTCGACGGCGACGGGGATGAGCGCGCCCTCGGCCACCAGCTCGGTGCGCAACTCGGCCCGCACCGGCGCGGCGATCCGCTTCCCGTCCTCGCCGCGGACCGAGACGCCGTACCAGATCTCCGCCTGGCCGCCGTCGCCGAGCAGGCCGTTGGCGCGGTACCGGGAGAGCAGCTTGTGGCGCAGCTGCTCGCGTTCGGACACGCGGGCTTCCAGCAGCTCCGACGGGTAGAGCCGCTCCGTCAGGTCGTAGTACCGCCGGTTCCCTTCGCGCCGCGCCAGCCCGATGACCCCCGACTCCCAGAGCGCCTCGAGGACGGCGCGGACCTGGTTCGTCGGCCCCCAGTACCAGTCGATGGCCGGCCCTCGCTCGAAGTCGAGGCTCGAAAGCGGGCCCTCGGCGCGGAGGCGGGCGAGGATGCGCGCAGGAAGCTCGGCGTTGGCGACCAGCGTCTCGCGCTCGTGCTCGTGCCGCGAGCGGTCCCAGGTGATGCGGTAGTACGGCAGCTCCGCGGTGGGCAGGATGCACAGCGCCTTGTTGTCGGTCTCGAAGAAGACGCGGTGCTCGTAGAGCAGCTCATCGGTCCAGGCCGGCCGGTAGCCCGCGATCCGTGCGTGGAGCACGAGGTCGTGGTTGCGCCCGGCCACGCCGAGCGGGTCGAACTGGAACGAGCCCAGCCGCTCCATGACGCGCAGCACGCTGTCGCGCTCCGGGGGCAGGGCGCGCGGCGGCGCCAGGAGATGGTGCAGGGCGAGATAACGGCGCGCGACCGCCGCGCTCAGGGATCGGGGCTCGGGCACGCTCGGATGGTACGCGGTGAAGCCGGCGATGAGCGCCGCGGCCCATCATCGTGGTGGCCAGCAGTCTGGTGTTACCAGTGGTGTTACCATGCTGAGCATGAAGTCATACCGTACTCGCCTTCCTCCGGGCGTCCGGGTCCGCAAGCTGTCCGTCAGCCTGCCTGAGCCGTTGGCAGCATTCGTGGAGTCGCGCTCGAGCGAGGCCGGCATGCCCTTCAGCACCGCCCTCGCCACGATCATCCAGCACGCAGTCGACGAGGAAGAGCAGGCGCGCCTCGAGGCCGCCCTGAGCCTCGATGCCGAGGAGAGCCTCGCGCTGACGCGAGCGGCCATGCCGGCCACGATCGCCGGCCTGGAGCGCCTCGAGTGGTAGGGCTCGGCAACCAGCCGGCCATGCCCGGCCCGCGTCGCGGCGACATCCACTTCCTGGTCTTTCGCGACGTGGGCGGCAACGTCATCTTCGGGCCTCATCCGGCCGTCATCGTCCAGGCCGACCGCATGTCGAGGTCCTCGACGACGCTCGTCGTGCCGTTGACCAGCAAGGTCCGCAGCGCCGACCTTGCACCGCCGTACATCGTCCGTGTCACCGCTCGGGACACGGGCCTCGACCGCGACGGCTGGGTCAAGGCCGACCAGCTCTTCACGTTCCCCACCGCCGAGCTGGGCCCGCGCGCCGGCCGCCTCGGCGCCGCGCGGCTCGCGGCGCTCGACGCCGCGCTGCGCTTCGTCCTGGACCTTGCGTGATGGACTAAGCTTTACCAGTGAGCGGAAAGTAAAGACCAGCCGCCGGCGCGGTCGCACGCGCATCAGCGCCAAGCACCAGATCACGATCCCGGTCGACGCGTTGGCGGCCGCCGGCCTGCAGACGGGTGATCGACTCCGGGTCGAGCCCGCTGGGCCGGGTCGGATCACGTTCGTCCGCGAGGAGGATCCCATCGCCCGGCACGCCGGCGCGTTGACCGGGGTCTACCGGCCGGATGCACTCGAGGAGCTCCGCCGCGAGTGGGCCTGACCGTGCTCGATGCCGGCGTCGTCATGGCGGTCCTCGACGCGGCTGACGGGCATCACGCGGCGGCGCGCGCCGCGCTCTCGGGGGCACTCGCCCGCGGTGACGAGCTCGTCCTGCCCGCTTCCGCCTACGCCGAGAGCGTGGTGGGTCCGTCACGGCGAGGCGGGGCCGCCGTCGCGGCGCTCGACGCCTTCCTCGACGATGTGCCGGTCAGGGTAGCGCCGCTGACGCGTCCGGTGGCGGCGGTGGCAGCGCGACTGCGGGTCATCCATGCTCCGGCGCTCCGGCTGCCCGACGCCCTCGTCCTCGCCACCGCCGAGATGGCCGCTGCCGACCTGCTGATCACCACCGACGGCCGCCTCCCGGCCGGCGACCTCCGCGTCCAGATCGTCTGAGGGAAGGCCCGGCGCTCGTCCCTATACTTCCCAGCGCATGGCCAGCCAGCGCGACTACTACGACATCCTCGGCGTGCCCCGGGGGGCGAGAGACGCGGACATCAAGAAGGCGTTCCGCCAGCTCGCCCAGCGGTGGCACCCCGACGTCAATACCGAATCGGGCGCCGACGAGCGCTTCAAGGAGATCAACGAGGCCTACCAGGTCCTCTCCGATCCGCAACGCCGCCAGGCCTACGACACCTTCGGGCGCGCCGGAGTGGGCACGGGGGCCGAGGGCTTCGGGCCCTTCGGGGGCTTCCAGGGCTTCGGCGACCTCTTCGACGCGTTCTTCGGCCAGGGTGCGCCGGGCGCCAGCCGTCGGGGTCGGCCACCCGTCGGCGCCGACCTGCGCTACGACCTGCGCCTGACCTTCGAGGAGTCGATCCGGGGCGTCGAGAAGGAGATCGAGTTCACTGCGCTCGGACGGTGCGACACCTGCTCCGGGAGCGGGGCGCAGGCCGGCACGAGCCCGACGACCTGCCCGGGCTGCGGCGGCAGCGGCGAGGTCCGCACCGTGCGCTCGACGATGCTCGGCCAGATGGTCAACGTCGCCGCCTGCCCGCGCTGCGGAGGCCAGGGTCGGATCATCGAGAAGCCGTGCACGGCGTGCCGCGGCGACGGCCGCGCCGAGCGCAAGCGCAAGCTCCACGTCTCCATCCCGGCCGGCATCGACGAGGGCCACCAGGTCCGGCTCACCGGCGAGGGGGAGGCGGGGCTGCGCGGCGGCCCCTTCGGCAACCTCTACGTCGTGGCCCACGTGGCGGCGCACCCGCGCCTCGAACGCCGTGACACCGAGCTGTATCTCGAGCTGCCCATCTCCATCGCGCAGGCCACGCTGGGCGCGACGATGACCATCCCCACCGCCGACGGTGAGGAGACGATCGAGATCAAGCCGGGCACCCAGCCGGGAACGGAGATCCGGCTCCGCGGGCGGGGCGTCCCCCACCTGCGCCGGGCCGGCGCCCGGGGCGACCTCCACGTCCTTGTCGACGTGATCGTGCCCACGAAGCTGACGAAGCGCCAGCGTGAGCTGCTGGCCGAGTTCGCGGCTGAGGCCGGCGAGGCGGTCAACGGGCGTGGCGAGAAGGGCCTCTTCGACAAGGTGAAGGACGCGATCAGCTGAGGCCGAGCGCCGGGACCTGGATCGAGCTGGCCGTCGAGGCCGACACGGAGGCCGTGGAGGCCGTGGCCGAGATCCTCTCGCGCGCCGCGCCCGGTGGGGTCACGGTCGAGCCGGTCTTCGAGCTGGTCGAGGAGGGGTTGGGCGCGCGCGTGGACCCGACGCGGCCGGTCGTCGTCCGGGGGTACCTGCCGGCGATGGATGCTTGGGCCGTGCGCGAGGCGGTCGCCTCAGTGGCGCGCGACCTGGGCCACCTCCAGGCCTTCGGGTTGCGCCCGATCGGGGAGCTGCGCACGCGCGCGGTCCACGAGGAGGACTGGGCGAACGCCTGGAAGCGCCACTTCCCGGTGCTGCGCGTGGGACGCCGCCTCGTGATCCGGCCAACGTGGCGGCGCCATCGGGCCGCGGCCGGCGAGGTGGTGCTGGCCCTTGACCCGGGCATGGCCTTCGGGACGGGACTGCACCCCACCACGCGCCTCTGCCTGGCGGGCGTGGAGCGGCTGGCCGATGCGGGCCTCGTGGCCGGCGCGCGCGTCCTCGACGTGGGCTGCGGGTCGGGCATCCTCGCCGTGGCGGCGGCGCGCTTCGGTGCTCGTGAGGTGCTCGGCGTGGATATCGACCCGCTGGCCGTCGAGGCGACCGCCGCCAACGCGCGGCGCAACCGCGTGGCGCGGATCGTGCGCGCGCGGGCGGGCTCGTTGCCGGCCACGGGCCGGCCGTACGACCTCGTGCTGGCCAACCTCATCGCCTCGCTGCTGGTCCGGCTGGCCGCCGAGCTGTACGGCGCCGTGCGGCCGGGCTCGGGCATGGCTGGCTCGGGCAGGGCCGGCTCGGGCGGCCGCCTGCTGGCCGGCGGCATCTTCGTCGACCGCGAGCCGGAGGTCCGCAGGGCGCTGGCGGCGGCGGGCTTCCGCCTGGTCGGCCGAGACGAAGAGGGCGACTGGGTGGCGCTGGAGGCGGAGCGGCTCGATTGACAGCACCCCGGGGGGTATTGCGCCGGAGGCGCTAGGATTCCCCGCCGTGCCCACCCTCTTCCCCATCCTGCTCCTGATTCACATCGCGCTCGCGATCGGCCTCTTCCTGCCCAGCCTGCTGCTGCCCTTCGCGCTCCGCGCACAGGCGCCGGGCGACGAGGCCGGCGGCCCGGCCCGGGGCCTCCTCTGGCTGCAGGCGCACGGGACCGTCGGCTTCGGGATCGGCCTGGCCCTGACCGGCGTGGCCCTCGCGGTCGCCCTCGGGCCCGCGCTCTTCAGTCAGCCCTGGCTCATCGCCGCGCTCGGCGTCTACGCGGCCAACCTCGCCGTGGCCTTCTTCGTCCAGCGCCCGAACCTGCGTCGCCTGCTCGGTGCTCGGACGCCCATGAGCGACGGGGACCGTGCGGCGTGGAACGCCCGCGCGCGGCGGCAGCGCTACGTGAGCTACGCCATGGCCACCGCGGTCGGGGTCATCGGCTTCCTCATGAGCACGAAGCCCGCGCTCTGGTAGCGTGAGGACGTCCACGCCAGCGAGCCCCGAAGGGAGGCCTCCCGTGCCTGACGGCGACTGCCTCTTCTGCCGCATCGTCGCCGGGGAGATCCCCTCGCGACGCGTCCACGAGGACGACCTGCTCGTCGCCATCCACGACATCGCCCCGCGCGCGCCGACGCACATCCTCCTCGTGCCACGGCAGCACATCCCCTCCGCGCTCGACCTGACCGAGGCCGACGGGCCGCTCCTCGGCCACCTGTTCGCCGTGGCCGCCGACATCGCCCGGGCGCAGGGCATCGCCGAACGCGGCTACCGGCTGGTCGGCAACGTCGGCGCCTGGGGCGGGCAGTCGGTGGATCACCTGCACCTCCACCTCATGGGCGGGCGCGCCTTCGACTGGCCGCCGGGATGAGCCGGGTGCGGTCGCTCGCCGGCACACTGGTGGCAGTCGCGCTCGTCGTGGTCGGCTGCGGCCGCGGTGTCCCGGCCGGTGGCCTGGGCCCGGAGAACCCGACCGCGGCGACGCCGCTCGCGTCGGTGACGACGGCGATCGAGACGTCCGCCTCGGTGCTCGGGTCGGCGCTGGCCGCCGGCGGGTACGAGCTGGACTCGGTGACCGGTTCGTTCCGGTCCTCCGAGCCGGCCTCGTTCGTCAGCGTGGCGCGTGCGGTCTACCGGGTCCGCCTCGCCGACCCGGACGACGGCGCCGTGGTCGTCTACCAGCTGCCCGACGCGAACGCCGCGGGGAGCGCCGCGGCCGACCTCGCCGAGTACCTCGCCAGCGGCTCAGCGAAGGTCAATTACCCGGCCGACGCGCTCGTTTCGGTGGCGCAGCTCGGGCCGACCGTGATCCTCACCTGGTTCTCGCCCGGGCGCTCCGACGACCCGGACGCGGCGCGCGGCGCCTTCGACCTGATGGCGACCGTGGGCCGGGCCTACCAGGTCCTGCCGTAACCTGCGGTCGCCACGGCCTCAGGCGTCGGGCGCGGCCTCGACCTCGTCGCGGACGGGCAGCGGCGCATCGGACGCGAGCCAGGCGCGCACGAGGCCCCGCTTGATCTTCAGCGTGTGCGTGCGCGGGAAGTCGGGCTCGGGCCAGAGGCGCCAGCCCTCGACACGCTGGTGGATCCCCAGGCGCGCGTTGGCGGCCTTGACCGCGGCGTCGATCCGGGCGCGCATGGCGGCCGCCTCCTCGGGGGTCCGGGCTCGCGGCTCCGGAGCGGCGCCGGGACGCGGCATGAGCGGCTCGTCGGGCGGCAGCACGACCGCTTCGATCCGTCCGGGCGCGGTCTCGAGCACGACCGTGTCGCGCAGGCCGGCCTCGCGCAGCACGTTCTCGATGTCCTCGGGGTAGACGTTCAGGCCGTTGGGCAGCACGATCATGTTCTTGATGCGCCCCGAGAGGACGAGCTGGTCACGCTCGTTCCAGTGGCCGGTGTCGCCGGTGTGGTACCAGCCCTCGGCGTCGAGCGTCGCGGCGGTGGCCTCGACATCGCGCCAGTAGCCGCGGAATACGTTCTCCCCGCGGACGACCACTTCGCTGCTCTCCGGGTCGAGCCTCACTTCGACGTGCGGCACCGGCTTGCCCACCACGCCCTGCGGATGCTCGTTCACGCGATTCGCCGTGGCGAACCCGCACTCGGTGGCCCCGAAGCCCTGGAGGACGACGACGCCGACGTCCTCCCAGGCCTGCTGGAGGGCCGGGGGCAGGAAGGCCGCCGAGCAGACGAACAGCTCGAGGCGGCCGCCCAGCCGCTCGTGGATTCGGGCGAAGATCCGACGCCGGAGGGCGTACGGCAGTCGGCGGGCGATCGATCGCAGGCGGGCGAAGGAGGCCTCGCGGCCCTGCTTGGCGACCTCGCGCTCGATGGCCGACCAGAAGAGGTCGAGCACCTGGGGCACGACGACCATCGTCGTCACGTGGTGCTCCCGGATGGCCTCGAAGATGACGCGCGGGTTGCGCGAGCGGATGTAGAGGATCGGCGCGCCGGCGATCAGCGCGTAGCCGAGCTCGAGCTGGCCGAAGAGGTGTGAGAGCGGCAGGAGCGACACGAGCCGGTGCTGCCGTCGCGGCACCACCTGGTCCGCGGCGTCCAGCGTGGCCAGGATGTTGCCGTGGCTGAGCATCGCGCCCTTCGGGACGCCGGTCGTACCCGAGGTGAAGACGATCTCGAAGAGCGTATCCCGCGTCGGGCGCGGGACCGTGTCGAGCTGCGCCTCCCAGTCGTCGGGGAAGGGCGGCTCCCCGTCCGTGCCTGCCTCGCCGACCAGCGCAGGGACGGTCCGCATGACGACGTCCGGCAGCTGGACGTCGCGCACGTCGGGTGCGTCGCGCCCGGCGCCGATGGCCATCCAGGCCGTATCGGCGTGCGCCGCGATGCGCTCGATCACCTCGGCGGCCATGCGCAGGTCGAGCGGCACGATGGCCACCCCGAGGCGGATCGCACCGAAGGTGAGCGCGGCCAGCTCCGGGCCGGAAGGGCACCAGGTGAGGAGGCGATCGCCGGGCCGCATGCCCAGCGCGTAGAGGCGCCAGGCGGCCAGCCGTGAGCGGCGCAGCACCTCCGGCGCACTCCAGGCGTGCAGCATCCCCTCGTCGGCGGCGAGGGCCATGGCGACCTCGCCGGGGCGGCGACGCGCGGCATCCTCGAGGATCTCGAGGAGCGAGGGATAGGCGGCGATGTCGGGGAACACGGTCTTCATCGTCGTCCAGCTTCGGCCTGCGGCGCGCCGGCGTCAACCGGCGTGGCCACATTGGATGGACGCGCGAGCTTCCCGCCCGTTACCGCCGCATCTGGCCGGCGTGCATGCCCGCCGGTCATGCGAGCGGCGGGATCCACGCTCAGTCGCAGCTCGATGAAGCCTCATCGCGAGGCGGTCGCATACGGGTTCACGGCCTCGGATGCCCGGGGGGCATACGGCTGGAGGGGGCGGGACAGGCTGCGCGGGATGAGGCGACGCAGCACCGGCCCGGTCTGCCACGATGACGCCGACGGACACGGGGCAGGGGAGGTGCGCGATGGAGTTCCGGGAGGTCGTGGCGCGGCGGCGCGTGGTCCGCCACTTCGCCGACGAGCCGGTGGAGCGAGCGGTCCTCGAGCGCATCGCCCTGACGGCCCAGCGGGCGCCGAGCGCCGGCTTCAGCCAGGGCCAGCGGCTCGTCGTGGTGACCGATCCGTACCGCCGGCGGCGCGTGGCCGAGATCTGTGGCGAGTCGTACTACGTTGCCGAGGGCTTCGATCCCTGGATCAGCCAGGCGCCGGCGCTCTTCGTGCCCTGCGTCAGCGAGGCCATCTACCACGCGCGCTACCGCGAGCCCGACAAGGTCACCGAGACGGGCGAGGAGATCGAGTGGCCGGTGCCCTACTGGTGGATGGACGTCGGCTGCACGGTGATGCTCATCCTCCTCGCGGCCGTGGACGAGGGCCTGGCGGCCGGGTTCGCGGGCACCGACGACCTCGACGCCCTGCGCGCCGAGCTGGGCATCCCCGCCGACTTCACGCCCGTCGGGGTCATCCCCGTGGGTCGCAAGCTGCCCGACAAGCGCAGCGGGTCGCTGCGGCGCGGCTGGCTGCCTCGCGAGGACTTCGTACGCTGGGAGCGGTGGGGATAGCGGCCAGCCCCGGGGCGGCTTTCCCGGAACGCGCGTCTCCTCAGGGCAGAGCGACCCGCGGGCCTCCTGGTCGCCGGGTGATCAACCGGGCGAACGACGAGTCGGTCCTGCCGTCCAGCGGGCCCTCGTTCGCCAAGCCGCTCGTCGGGTGTGCGAGATGGCGGAGGAAGACGACGAGTTCGGCCCGCACTCGGCCTCGTTTGCCCGTTCGCTCGCCACGCGCACAAGGCATGAACGATCCCCGCGCGGCGGCGCGACGGTAGTACTGACACGGCAGGCGTCAGTCGTCGCGCCAGGCGTCTCAGGGGCCGGCGTCCAGGAGCTCGAGCACCGGCGCGAACTCCTCGATCGCGGCCTCGGTGATCGGGTCCATGACGAGCTGGACGTGGCCGATGCCCTCGCGGGCGTAGGCGCGCAGGGAGTCGGCCAGCTCCGCCGCCGATCCCTCCAGGGGCGCGATCGGCGCCTTCGCGTAGTCGCCCCCGACGCGGCCCCGCCCGCCGGAGAGCCGAACGTACACGGCCACCGTGCGCGACACCTCGGCCGGGTCGCGACCGATCTCCCGGCACACCCCGTCCACCAGGTCGTGCAGCGGCGGCACCCCCTCGGGGCGATTGTCGATATCGGGGAACCAGACGTTCCAGGCGTCCACGTGGGGCAGGGCGATGCGCAGCATCCGCTCGCCCTTCGAGCCGATCATCAGCGGTGGCCCGCCGGGCCGGGGCCCGCGCGGCACCAGCTCGCAGTCGCGCACGGTGTAGAACTCGCCCGCGAAGTCCACTGCCCCTTCCCGCAGCAGCCGACGGATGATCGTGAAGGCCTCCTCGAAGCGCGAGATGCGCCGGTCGAAGGGGAAGCCGAAGGCGCGGTACTCGGTCTCGTTCCAGCCCGCGCCCAAGCCCAGGATCAGCCGCCCGCCGCTGATCTCGTCCACGGTGGCGGCCTTCTTGGCCAGCATGGCCGGGTTGTGGAAGCTCGTGCAGGCCACGAGGGGCCCGATCTCCACGCGCTCGGTCGCCTCGGCCAGCGCGGCCAGGATCGACCAGGCCTCCCAGGGGCCTCGGGCGTGGTCGTTCGGGCGGCGGTACAGCAGGTGGTCGCCGACCCAGATGGAGTCGTAGCCGAGCGCCTCGGCCCGCCGGGCCATCGCGCGCAGCTCCGGCCAGCGCACCTCGCGCTCGACCTCGGGGAGCTGGATCCCGACCTTCAACGGGCGCATGCGTCAGGTGTCGGCCGTGGCGTCGTCGTCGACCGGTGCGCGGGGGGCGTAGATGTCGACGTTCGCCAGGCGCCCGTAGAAGCGGAAGGCCTCGACGATGTCCTTCGCGCCCGAGCCCTCGGCGCGGATCATCTCGTACAGCTGGAGGGCGAGGTCGTTGAGGAGGAGCGGCACGTCCAGCGAGCGCCCAAGCTCGCCCGCCAGGCGGTGGTCCTTGTGCTGGAGGTCGATGCTGAAGCCGGGCTCGAAGTCACGGGCGGCCAGGCGCGGCGCGGCGTAGTCGCTCAGGTGGTAGCTGCGCGCGTCGGTGCCGTCGAAGACCTCGAGCAGTTGCTCGGGGCTGAAGCCGGCCGCCGCTCCCAGCGCGAAGCCCTCGGCCGCGACGAGGTTGTGGAGGCCGGCCATCAGGTTGCTGATGAGCTTCACGGTGCTCCCCGCGCCCGGGCCGCCGACGTAGAAGAAGCGCTTGCCGAGCAGGGCCATGGTGGGACGGGCACGCTCGAAGTCCGCCGCCTCGCCACCCACGATGAACGAGACGTTGGCCTTACGGGCGCCGACCTCGCCGGCGCTCATCGGCTCCCCGCCGCTCACCGGCGCGTCGAGGTAGCCGATGCCGCGCTCCGCCGCGAGGGCGTGCATGCGCCGGCTCGTGACCGGGTCGACCGTGCTCGCGTCGATGACCAGGCCGCCCCGCGCCCATGCCGGCCAGGAGGCCGCCGTCGCCCGCGAGAGCCGCCTCGACGGCCGGCGGGTTGGGCAGCGAGACGACGACGGTGCCGGCCCGCGCTCCGAGGTCGCGCGGCGAGGTGGCCGCCGTTGCGCCGAGAGCGACGATCTCCTGCATGCGCTCGGGCGCGATGTCGTAGACGACCACGTTGCCGTGCTTGCGCACGAGATGCCCCGCGTACAGGCGCCCGATGACCCCCAGGCCGAGCTGCCCGACCGCCTCCGCCGTCATCTCAAGCCCTCCTGCGACCCGCCCCATCGCCCCGGGTGCAGTGTACGTGCCGGGCCCACGAGCGGTGCGCCCACTCGCGGTATCGCGGTCGCAGTGGGGAGCGGCCCCCGCGGCGGTGGAGCGGTTTACGCCTCCGCGGCGGCCTTCGGGCCCTCGGTGTCCTGGAACAGGGCGAGATACGGCCCGTAGCGGAAGATCCGGTTACGCCGCTGTCCTGTGATCTCCTGGAGAAGGTCCCGTTTCTCGAGCTGTCCGATGAGCTTGCCAGCGGTGGGCCAGGACACGCCCAGGGTAGCGGCGACCGAGCTGACGTTCACCAGTGGTCGGTCGTACAGGTGATCCAGCAGGCGCAGCGCGTTGACCCCATGCCCCGCGACCGCCCCGCGGTGCAGCTGGCGCATCTCGAGGATCGCCGCCGCCGTACGAGTGGCCTCCTCGGCTGTTGCGGCGACGCCCTGCAGGAAGAAGGTGAGCCAGCCTTCCCAGTCGCCGCTCTCCCGGATCGACGTGAGCCGGTCGTAGTACTCGGTCCGGTGTCGCTTCAGGTGGTGGCTCAGATAGAGGAGCGGCCGCCCGATGACGCCGCGATGGACGAGGAGAAAGGTGATCAGGAGGCGCCCGACGCGGCCATTCCCGTCGAGAAACGGGTGGATCGTCTCGAACTGCGCGTGGGCCATCCCGGCGTGCACGAGGGCCGGCAGAGGCCCGGGTTCGTGGAGGAACCGCTCGAGGTTCCCCAGCGACTCGAGCATCTCGTGCGGTGGGGGAGGGACGAAGCTCGCATGCTGCAGCAACCCGCCCGGCGGCCCGATCCAGTTCTGACTTCGGCGGAACTCTCCCGGACTCTTCTCGGCCCCGCGGACGCCGGCCATCAGCCGCTCGTGGATCTCCCGGATGAGACGAAGGGACAGGGGCAGGGTGGCCAGTCGCTCGAGGCCGTAGTTCATGGCGGCCACGTGGTTGAAGACCTCCTCCACGTCGAGCGGAAGGTGCGTCGCAGTGGTGTCGAGCTCGTACGCGAGCACGTCGTCAAGGGAGCTCTGCGTCCCCTCGATCTGGGAGCTGAGGACGGCCTCCCGGCGTACGTACATCGCAACGAAGAGGTCCGGGTTCGGCAGGGTGCGGCTGACACCGTCGAGACGCCCGATCCCCTGGTCGGCGGCTGATAGGATCGGCGCCAGGCGTGCGAGGTCGATCGGTGGATCAGGCGGAAGTCCGGCTGGGATGAACGCCGCATACCCGGTCGGTTGGCGGACGTATCGGCCGGCTCGGCCGGATCCGGAGGGTTCGGGCATGGTGCTTATTAAAGCAGACACCAGATGGCTTGGACAAGTGGCAGCCCAAGCTTCGAGTATCCAAGCCGGATTGGATACTGGCCTGAGGGGTCGAACGGGACGGGCGGGGCATGGTTGGGCGACCCGGTGGTTCGCCAGGATGCCGCGGGATGTGTTGTTTGTGAAACACCAAACGGCAGCAAACGGGTCCGTGCGAGGGCTCAGGACCGCCCGGACCGTCGATCCGCACCCCCCGAGGCGGACGCGTGAGCGTGGCCGGCGGCCGGTCCCGGCCCCGTCGCCCCCGAGCGGCCCCCGACGCGCGTCTGGATGGCGCCCTGAAGCGCCGTTTGGTGTTTGGTGCGCAACGCGCCAGCGCGGCCGCGCCGGGCGGCCGCGCCGGGCGGCCGCGCACGTGCGGCCCGGGACCCCGCCGCGCGTTTGACCCGCCCGGGACCCTCGGCTACACTCCGCGAGCCCTCGCGCCGGGCGCCCCACAGGGGCCTCCCGAGCGCGCACGACCGAACCGGACCGGCCGGCCCCGGCGGAACGTGATCGGGCCGAGTCTTGCCGGCAGGGAGGTGGATCCGGATTGGCAGAAGTCCGAGTCGGGGAGAACGAGTCCTTCGAGAGCGCGCTGCGGCGCTTCAACAAGAAGATCCAGCAGAGCGGCATCCTCGCCGAGGCTCGCCGTCGCGAGCACTACGAGAAGCCGAGCGTGAAGCGCAAGCGCAAGGAAGCGAAGCGCAAGAAGGCCGCCCGCCAGGGCTAGGCGACGCAGTCGATCGACCCCCCCTCGATTGAATCGTCAGCCAGCCACCCCGGGCGCCGCGCCCGAGGAGCCATCCCGGTGACCCTCGCAGAACGACTACAGGCCGCGATGACCGCGGCCATGCGCAACCAGGACGCGTTCCGGCGCGACACCCTGCGCATGGTCGTGGCCGCCGCCTACAACGCCGAGAAGGCGGCTCGTCGTCCCCTGTCCGACGACGAGGTCATCGGCGTGCTCTCGCGCGAGGTGAAGACGCGCCGCGAGTCCGTGGAGGCCTACGAGAAGGCCGGCCGCGACGAACTGGCCGCACGGGAGACCGCCGAGATCGCGATCATCGCCGAGTTCTTGCCCCAGCCGCTCGCCGAGGAGGAGCTGCGGGCGATGGTCACCGCCGCGGCCGACGAGGCCGGCGCGACCTCCGCGCGCGACCTCGGGCGCGTCATGGGCCTGCTCGCACCGCGCACCCGCGGACGCGCCGACGGCAAGCTCGTCAGCGGCCTGGTGGCCGCCGAGCTGGCCCGCCGCGACCTCGCCGCCCACGAGCACGGGGCCTGAGCGGAAGGCGATGCTCGCCCAGCGCACCGCTCCCGCCACCGCCTTCACCCGCCGCGACGCCGTGCGCCTCGTCGTGGCCGTCTCGCTGCTCGTCGCGGCGCTCACGGCGATCCTCTCGATCGACCTCCTGCCGCAGGCCGCCTTCCGCGGGACGGTCGGGGACCTGGCTCCGACCGATGTCTACGCGCCGCGCGCGGGCCAGTACACCAGCGTGGTCGCCACCGCGGCCGCCCGCGAAGAAGCGCGGCGCAACGTCGAGTTCGCCTACGACTACTCGCCCACGGCCGGCCAGCTCTCGGCCGCACAGCAGCTGGCCGTCTTCGAGCGGACGGTGGCCCCCGTGGACGCCGCCTTCGGGGCGGTCCTCTCCGACGAGGCGCGCCAGGCGGCCCTCAGCACGGCCATCGAAGGGCTGAGCCCGCAGGCGACGACGACGCTGCAGGGGCTCGACAAGGCGTCCTGGACCGCGCTGCGAACCGAGCTGGAGCGCGTGCTGGACGCGGCGCAGCGCCAGGAGGTGCGGGACACCGACCTGCCCGCCGCTCGTGCCGCCCTCGCCTCGCGCGCCTCGCTCTCGTTCCCCGAGGACCAGCGTGCGCTCGCCGGAACGATCCTGCAGCCGCTCCTCGTGGCCAACTCGAGCTACGACGCGGCCGCCACCGAGCAGGCGCGGGAGCAGGCCGCGGCCTCCGTGGAGCCGGTGTCGGTGGACATCAAGCAGGGCGAGCTGATCGTCCAGGCCGGCGCCCGCCTGACCTCGGCCGACCTGGAGAAGCTCGACGCTCTCGGCGTGCTCGACGCCGAGCCCGACCGTGTCCGCATCGGCGGCTGGTTCCTGCTCGCGGTGCTGACGGTGGCCCTCTTCCTCGGCTGGGTGTGGCGCTTCCGCCCCGTCTTCTGGCATCGCAACAACGCGCTGCTGCTGATCGGGCTCTTCCTCGTCGCGGCGACGCTCGGCCTGAAGCTCACCGCCGACCGCTCGATCATGCCCTTCTTCGTGCCCCTGGCCGCGGCGGGACTGCTCACCACCATCCTCCTCGACGCCGGGGCGGCGGTCGTCCTGACCGCGATCATCGGCGTGCTCGCCTCCGTCGTCGTGGGCTCGGTCGAGCTGGGCGTCTACGTCGTCCTCGGCGGACTGGCGGGCATCGTGGCGGTCCGCCGCGGTGAGCGGCTGCAGCAGTTCGCGCAGGCGGCGGCGCTGATCGGCGTGGTCGGCGTGGCCGTGGTGGGCATCTTCGGCCTGCTCGGCGACCACGACCTGACCGGCACGGCCCAGCTCATGGGCGCGGCCCTCGCGGCGGCCATCGCATCGACCGTCGTGGCCGTCGGCTCGTTCGCCGTGCTGGGCAACCTCTTCGGCTTCACCACCTCGTTCCAGTTGCTCGAGCTGGCCAACCCGTCGCAGCCGCTGCTGCGCCGGCTGCTCCTCGAGACCGCCGGCACGTACCACCACTCGCTCATGGTGGGCAACCTGTCCGAGCGCGCCGCCGAGGCCATCGGAGCCGATCCGCTGCTGGTGCGCGTCGCCGCTTACTACCACGACGTGGGCAAGCTGGCCAACCCCGATGCCTTCATCGAGAACCAGGCCGGCGGCCAGAACGTCCACGACGAGTTGCCGCCCGAGGAATCCGCGGCCGTCCTGAAGTCGCATGTGGCAAGCGGCATCGACCTGGCCTACGAGTACCGCCTGCCCAAGCCGATCATCGCCTTCATCCCGCAGCATCACGGGACGGCGGTCATCAGCTACTTCCATGCCAAGGCGCAGGAGGCGGCGATCGCCGCCGCGGGCGCCCGCCCCGACACCCCAGCCGCCGAAGCCGCCGCGGCCACGGTCGACATCGGGCGCTTCCGCCACTCGGGCCCCAAGCCGCAGTCGCGCGAGGCGGCCATCCTCATGCTCGCCGACGGGGTCGAGGCCTCGGTGCGCTCGCTGACGAGCCAGGACGAGCCGGCCATCCGGGCCATGGTCGACCGCATCATCCGCGAGCGCCTCGACGACGGACAGTTCGACGAGTGCGACCTGACCCTGCGCGACGTCGAGCGCATCCGGGAGGCGTTCGTGGCGCAGCTGCTGGGCATGTACCACCGGCGCATCGCCTACCCGCAGAGCAAGATCGTCGAGCTCGAGTCGCGCCGGGCCGCCGGCGGGGGAGGGAGCGACCCGGGCACGTGACGCCGGCGGCGGGGCCTTAGCCGGCACCGCTGGCCGTCGCCCTTTGAACACCCGGTGAGCGAACGGGCGATCGAGGACCCGCCCATCGCGCGCGGAACATCACCCGGACGCCTCCTCGCTCACCAGGTGTCCACGACGACGAACGAGCGTCGCGCCGGGCGCCCGGGACATCGTCTCGGAGGCCCCCGCCACGCCTGCTTCGTCCGTTCGCTCACCCGATGAGCAGCCGGTCCGTTCGACCTATGCTGCGCGCAACGGCCCGCCCGAGTATCGGATCTCTGCCAGATGCGTGTGTGGCTGACGCACGTCCACGAGATGCTGCCATTCGTCGTCCTGGCTGACGATTGGCGATGATCGAGCGGGGATCTGGTCCGGGATCACGCTCGGAACCCGATGGTCGCCCGCTCGACGCGCTCACGAACGTGACGTCGGTCGCCCTCGTTGACGTTTGTCAAGATGCACAGCGTCCGGGCCGACAGGGCAAGTCCGGGCCCCATGCGCCATCTCCCCCGGACGGCACGTGTCCGCTCGGCCACGTCTACCATGCCCGCGTGCCCGCCATCTACCTGCCGCCGTTCCGCATCGACGTCACCAGCCGCCCTGGCGTGGCCCGTCTGGCGCCGGCCGCGGCCCTGGCGCGCGCCATGGCCCGGGCGCTCGAGGCGGCCCGGGCGCCCGCGCCCGCCGCGGTGGGGCTGATCCTGTCGGACGATCGTGAGTTGACGCGACTCAACCGCTCGGCGATGGCGAAGGACGGACCGACCGACGTGCTCTCCTTCCCGCTCCTGTCGCCGTCGGCCTATCCGCCCCACGAGGGGCAGGATCCAGCCGCCCGCCGCGTGCCGCGAGAGCCTGCCTTCGCGCTCCCGCCGGGGCGCCGGCCGCACCTCGGCGAGATCGTCGTCTCCGTCGAGCGGGCCATCGCCCAAGCGAGCGAGGGTCGCGGCGGGCAGACCGGCGACGTGCGCTGGTCGGCCGCGGACGAGCTGCGCCTCCTCGTGACGCATGGCGTCCTGCACCTCTGCGGCTGGGATCATGCCGAGCCGGCCGAGGAGGCGGCGATGCGGGAACTGGAACGGCGGTTGTTGCGCGTCTGAAGCCCTCCGGGCGCGTCATGGTCCACATAAGGAAACGGCCCTTCGGGATGAACCGGAGGGCCGTCTGATTCGGGGCTGGGTCAGCAAGGACCTCAGCTACTCCTCCAATCCAATCGTCGGGTTGCATGCCATGCCGGGGTGCAGGAAGTCGGGTAGCGAGTCCCTCACGGCCTTCGGGATCTGCCCCCAGGACTGCACTCGGGGTTCCTCGGTGCTTACCTCGTGGTACTCGTCATTCTGTCCCGAATAGGCACAGAGCGACTTGCCCGGTAGGGGTTCGCCCTCGGGGTGGACCCTCGTGCCGTTCCCGGTGATCTCACCAGCGAATACGGCACTGGCACTCAGGCTCAGGACAACGGCGGCCGTAGAGACCGCTACCGCGAGCCTCGGCATAAATCGGCGGGCCATCCGCACATACCTCCTCCGCAGAGGTCGGTCTCGCCATTGGCTTCCGGCACGAGTCGGGCGACCGATCCGATGGGACGCCGTGCCGTGGAACTCCCCCGTTGCTCCTGCCACCCCTTGCGTGTGGCGCATGATGCACAAACGCCGACCTGTGTACATAGGCCTATCCACAAGGATGTGGTGCCAATGTGCACCGACCCAGACGCGGGCGCTTTTCGCCATGAGCGCGCAGGCTCCGCGCTTGTTGTTCCTGCGCGCTCCACGCCTTCCGGGCGCCATCTGCGCTCGAAACCCGCCGCCATCGCGTAGGCTGGTGCGGACCGCGCCGGGCCGTTCGTGCGGCGCAGCCGTGGAGACATCTCGTGCCTGCGTCCCCGCCTTGGTATCGCATCGCCGCCGATCGCGGCGTGCTCGTGCGCGCCGCTCTCACCAGCCTCGGTGTCGGGACCCTGCTGACGCTCGTGAACCACGGCGAGGCGATCCAGGCCGGGACGATGGGGCCCGAGTCGGTGCAGCCGATCGCGGTCACGTATGTCGCGCCGCTCCTGGTGTCGCTCGTCTCGAGCATCATCGCCCTGCGGCTGGAGCGCCGGAGCAGCGCGGTGACGACGGCCCTCCTCGAGCGCGAGATCGCGGCGATCAACCGTTTCCCGGGCCAGAATCCGAACCC
>Ga0209640_10000235_pt1 | contig 41022 bp, 35 predicted proteins | sample RifCSP10_1_FD_184018 | JGI IMG/M metagenome (GOLD analysis project Ga0209640, IMG submission 184018) | Soil microbial communities from Rifle, Colorado - Rifle CSP2_sed 10_1 (SPAdes) (version 2) | ecosystem: Environmental > Terrestrial > Deep subsurface > Rock core/Sediment | place: Rifle... | reverse complement strand
GTAAAAAAAGAAAGAGACATAAGGTAGCGACTCACAAACGTAAAAAAAGAGCGAGAGCTAACCGTCACAAAAAGAAAAAGTAGTTTTAAACTACTTTTTCCTTTTTAAAAGTTCATTGAAATCGAAAATTAGTGTTCCGTCTTCAGTTTTTAGTCTTCAGCATGCTGATAAACTAAAATTACTAATGGCCAGCTAATTTTCACCGGGTTCAATACCTGTTAAAATTATTGTTTAATCCATCCTAACAATTCAGTTATGAGTTATGAGTTTTAAGTTTTTCAAACTTTAAACCTGAAGCCTGAAACTAAAAGTTCGGATAAAAATTTACAACGTGAATAAAGAATTAATCATCCGATCTAGTTCTGATTTCGTAGATTTTGCCTTATTAAAAGATGGAAAACTAATTGAATTACACAAAGAAGAAGAGAAAAGCAACTTTCAAGTAGGCGATATTTTTATTGCCAAAATAAGAAAACCAGTTGCCGGACTAAATGCAGCTTTTGTAAATGTAGGCTTCGAAAAAGATGCTTTCTTACATTATCATGATTTAGGTCCAAATCTAGCTTCCCAACTGAAATTCATAAAACTTGTAAGCGCAGGTAAATTAAAAGATTTCTCCCTAAAAAACTTTCAGTTTGAAAAAGAGATAGATAAAGACGGTACTATTACTGATGTAATAAATGCCAACCAATCTATTTTAGTACAAGTCGTAAAAGAACCAATATCTACAAAAGGACCAAGGATCAGTGCTGAGCTTTCCCTTGCCGGAAGATTTATTGTTTTAGTTCCTTTCTCTGACCGTGTCTCCATTTCTCAAAAAATAGAAGACAAGAAAGAAAAGGATCGTCTTAAACGATTAGTACAATCCATCAAACCAAAAGGATTTGGTGTTATTGTTCGCACAGTAGCCGAAGGCAAAAATACAGCCGAATTAGAAAAAGACATGCAGAACCTGCTTAGCAGATGGGACGCAATGTGTAAAAAATTACCGACCGCTCATCATCCGTCAAAAATATTAGGAGAGCTCAATAGAGCTTCGTCAATATTAAGAGACGTCTTTAACGATACCTTTAGCGGTATCCAAATTGATGATGAAGAGTTGTACAACCAAACGAAGGATTATTTGCAAGAAATTGCACCTTCAAAACAATCAATTGTTAAGTTTTATCAATCAAACGATACGCCCATTTTTGAGAAATACAACATAGAGAGACAAATCAAGACTTCATTCGGGAAAACAGTGTCTATGAGTAAAGGTGCTTATCTTATTATCGAACATACTGAAGCTTTGCACGTCATTGACGTAAATAGCGGAAACCGTTCTAATAAAGCCACCAACCAGGAAGACACCGCCATGGAAGTCAACATGATTGCCGCCGCCGAAATCGCCAGACAATTGCGTCTACGTGATATGGGTGGTATAATCGTAATTGATTTTATCGACTTGTCCAATCCTGAAAACCGTAAAATTTTGTTCGACTTCTTGAGAGAGGAAATGAGCGATGACAAAGCGAAACACAAGATCTTACCCCCTAGTAAATTTGGACTAGTCCAAATCACAAGACAAAGGGTAAGACCGGAAGTTAATATAAAAACTAGAGAAGAAGATCCTAATGATGTTAAAGGCGAAATTGAAGCGCCAATTTTAATCATCGACAGAATCAATTCCGATCTGGAAAGAGTTTTAAAAAGCCATAAAGATGTTGTACTTAACGTACATCCGTTCGTGGCAGCATACCTTACCAAAGGTTTTCCATCATTACGTTCAAAATGGTTTTTTGAACATAAAAAGTGGGTGAAAATCATACCTCGTGACGCTTACACGTATTTAGAATATCATTTCTATGATAAAAAAGGAAATGTTATAAAAGAATAAACAAAAACCGCCTTTCGAAAGATCGGCGGTTTTTTTGTGTGTGATTGTGAAGGATAAGCCATACCTTTTTTTAGGAGCTGTTTACTTCGTCGGTTCGCCTCGCTCGTATCCAGCTGTCCGCTAAAGAACTAAAATTCATAAGGCAGTCTTCAGCGTAGAAAAAACTTAAGCTGTGTTTAACATCTGTTTATTTCCTATATTAGTTGCCTGATCACTTGACAAATCGCTGCGCCCGACGTTAGCATACGACCAATTCAAAAGTCGGTTTGTCCCAACAGATTAAAATCAACACCATGAACTATTTTATGTTTTTTCTAGGAGTCATTCTTCTACTTGTAACTGCTGCCGATTTGATCAATACCTCCTTGTCAGTACGTGGGGCCGGTTTTATTACGAAACGACTATCCAAATCCATCTGGAGCATCTTACTGGTGATCAATAAAAAAATGGGGCGCAGAAAAATTTTGCAGATTGGCGGGGCTGTTATTTTAGTTTCCATTCTTATCAACTGGTTGCTGCTCATTTGGATTTCTGCCAGCTTAATGTTCATCAGCGATCCCGGTTCATTAATGAATGTCGAGACCAACTCTTCTACGACAGTAATAAACAAGATATTTTACACTGGCTACACGCTTTCCACTTTAGGTCTAGGAGATATGGAATCCACCGGGGATTTTTGGGATGTATTGACCGCGATACTTTCATTTACCGGACTGATTCTGATTTCCATTGCCATAACGTACTTAATCCCTGTCGTTTCAGCCGAAATAACGAAAAGGAAGATAAGTGTCTATATAAACACTCTTGGCGGTTCTGCGGAAGAAATCCTGCTTAATTATTGGAACGGAAAAGATTTTAAAGAGCTGGAACAACCTTTTATAAGCCTTATTGATTCCATCATTTTACATGCCCAAAACCACAAAGCATACTCAGTTTTGCATTTTTTCCACTCATCGGACAGGAAAGAAGCCTTCGTTCTCAATCTCACGAACCTTGACGAGGCGCTTACCGTATTGTTTCATAATATTCCTGCAGAACAGCGACCTCCATTCAATGTGCTTATTAGGCTAAGAAAAGCTATTTCCAGCTATCTAGTAACTCTACCCGCAACCTTTATAAAGCCAGGCAAAGAAACTCCCCCCGTAATGGTTTATACGACACTTGAAAATAAGGGAATAAGGATTCTATCTGGTGAAACGGTAAATTTAGAATATGAAAAACTCAAAACCAGACGCCAATTATTGTTGTCGCTAATCAAAGATGACGGATGGGAATGGACAGACCTTAAAACAGGAAGTTACAATCATGAAATTAACATGAGCGAAACCTTTTGAACGGTATGACTAATTTTTATTCAAGGCAGATCCAATAAAAAGCTACTTCCTTTTCTCCGCAAAAAAACGCTTCATCAGGTCAGCAGACTCATTCGCCATAACTCCACGTTTTACGACAGTCTTTGGATGCAATTGTGTTCCCATTTTCTCAAAACCCCTGTTTTCATCTCTTGCGCCAAAAACAATTTTAGAAATTTGGCTCCAATACAAAGCTCCGGCACACATCTGACAGGGCTCGAGCGTTACGTAAAGCGTGCAGCCAATTAAATACTTGCCCCCAATATAATTGGCAGCGGCAGTTATCGATTGCATTTCGGCGTGCGCTGTAACATCATTCAGTAATTCGGTTAAATTATGGCTTCGGGCAATAATTGTATTATTTATCACGATGACAGCTCCCACAGGAATCTCCCCTTTATCGAAGGCAATTTCGGCCTCGTTCAAAGCCTTTTTCATAAAATATTCGTCGGTGAAAATGTTTTCCATAAAACAAAAATACAGCATTCAATTCGTACATTTGCTTTATGTCAGAGAATTTACTTTCATCCATTAACTATCCCGACGATTTACGCCAACTCGAGGAAAACCAACTTCCGCAGCTGGCTCAAGAGTTGCGCAATTTCATAATCGACATTGTCTCCGCAAAAGAAGGACATTTGGGGGCCAGCTTAGGAGTCGTCGAGCTGACTATTGCACTGCACTATGTATTTAACACACCGGATGACTTATTGATTTGGGATGTGGGACACCAAGCTTACGGGCATAAGATACTAACAGGTAGAAGAGAAAATTTCCATACTAATCGTCAATTGGGCGGTATTTCTGGCTTTCCAAAAAGGAGCGAGAGCATTTATGATGCCTTTGGCGTAGGCCACTCCTCCACTTCCATTTCTGCCGCACTGGGGATGGCAATTGCTTCCAATCTGAAAGGAGATTTTGACAAACAACACATAGCGGTGATTGGAGATGCCTCCATAGCCTCAGGCATGGCGTTTGAAGGACTAAATCATGCTGGAGTAACTGACGCTAATCTATTGGTAATTCTTAACGACAACGCGATCGGCATTGACCCAAGCGTCGGCGCATTGAAAAATTACCTTACCACGGTAAAAAACGGGAAGAATCCAAAGCAAAACAACATGATCAAGTCTTTGAATATTGATTATTCGGGACCCATTGACGGCCACGATATTTTTGCAGTCATCAAAGAACTGAAACGCTTGCAAAAAATAAAAGGCCCGAAATTCCTTCACGTGATAACCACCAAAGGGAAAGGGCTAAAACAGGCTGAGGAAGATCAGGTAAAATACCACGCGCCGGGAAAATTTGATGCGAAATCCGGCGAAATCCATTTAAAATCCGAAGAAAACCTTCCTCCAAAATACCAGGATGTTTTTGGCTTGACCATTTTGGATCTAGCCAGAAAAAATGAAAAAATCATAGGGATTACGCCGGCAATGCCTTCTGGAAGTTCTCTAAAATTTATGATGGACGCCTTACCGGAACGCGCTTTTGATGTTGGAATTGCCGAGCAGCATGCCGTGACACTTTCGGCTGGAATGGCAACGCAGGGAATGATTGTTTTTTGTAATATCTATTCGACATTTTTACAGCGCGCCTATGACCAGCTTATTCATGATGTAGCTTTGCAAAACTTGCCCGTTATTTTTTGTTTGGACAGGGCAGGATTAGTGGGCGAAGATGGTGCGACACACCATGGCATTTTTGATGTGGCTTATATGCGTTGCATTCCCAATATGATTATTTATTCTCCATTGAACGAGATTGCTTTGCAGAATATTTTATATACTGCCCAGTTAGGCTTGGAACATCCCATCGCCATTCGCTACCCTCGAGGTCGCGGAGTAATCTCGGATTGGCAATCACAATATTTCGGTAAATATGAAAAAATTGAAATTGGCACTGCAAAATGTCTAAAAAAAGGTACGGAAGTGGCGGTCCTTTCCAATGGCCCTATAGGCAAAAGTATTACTTTGGCCTTAGCCAATCTAAACGATCCACCCACGATTGCTCATTACGATTTTGCGTTCGTTAAACCTTTAGACGAAACGGAATTACATTACATATTTAAAACCTTCAAATCCGTTATAACGCTTGAGGACGGCGTAATTTCAGGTGGTTTCGGAAGTGCGATTCTCGAGTTTACAGCTCGTTATAATTATTCCGCAAGCGTAAAAATACTGGGAATTCCTGATGAATTTATAGAGCATGGCACTGTTGATCAATTGCAACAATATTGCAATATCGACGTTAAAAGTTTAGAAATAATTTTTTCAACTAAATGAAAATAATTATTTTGCGCCCTTTTAATAAAACAACCGATGACCAAATTATTATCTTTTTCCTGCCTACTCTTCTTATTTTCAATTAATACTTTCTCGCAGAAAATTATAACCACCATACTTCCTGAGCCCAAAGCAAAAGACACTACAACATATTGGATCAAGAAAAATAAGATAGGTTTTGACATATCCGAAATCGCTTTTGTCAATTGGAACGCAGGTGGTACCAGTTCGATCTCTGGATTGTTAAAAAGTAAGTTTAGCCGAGTTTACACCCGAGACAATTACAATTGGACAAACGAGTTAATTATGCGTTACGGCTTAAACAAACAAGATGGTATTGAACTTAGGAAAACGGAAGATGCATTTCAGTTTAACTCAACATTAGGCTATCGAAATGACACCCTTTCCAACTGGTATCACTCGGCAAAATTTAATTTCAATACGCAGTTTACTAATGGCTATTCCTATCCAAACAAAAATATTTCTGTTTCCAAGCCATTTGCGCCAGCCTATATTTTCTTAGGCCTCGGTGCTGAATATGCCTCAAAAAAGAAAGATGAGATGCTTTACCTGTCGCCATTCACCTCTAAAATCACTTTTGTATTGGATCAGAGACTGGCAAACATGGGTTCATTTGGAGTTGTCAAAGCGGTGTATGATTTGAACGGCAATTTGATTTCCGAAGGTGAAAGGTCAAAGGTCGAGCTTGGTTTTCTGCTGACGGCCTACTATAAAAAAGAAATCTTCAAAAACATCACTTTTGAGAATCGATTAAGCCTGTATTCGGATTACATAAATAATTTCGGAAATGTTGACGTTGATTATGATATGGTATTGGACTTAAAAGTTAACGAATACGTAAAAACGAACATCGGTCTTCATGTAATCTATGACGATGACATAAAAGCGAAAGAAGAAATTGACGGAGCGCAGGTGACCGTTGGTCCCAAAATACAGTTAAAGCAAGTTTTAGGAGTGGGATTGGTGTATGAATTTTAATTAAAAAAAGCCTGTAACATCGTTACAGGCTTTTTAATTGACAATTATACTGAAAATTAATTCAAAATGATTTTTTCAGTATAACTTAAGCCCTCACCGTTTACTTTTAATATATAAATTCCTGATCCAAGATGATTTAAATTAAGTTTCATTTGGTTGTTGAAATCTTCATTTTTAACTCTATAAACCACCCTCCCGTTTATGTCAATTACCTGAATATTAACTTTTCCGATAAATTGATTGACACGAACAGTTACTTGCCCCTCTGAAGGGTTTGGATATACACTCATGAAATTATCATTCTCAAACTGACTTACGGCTAATGCACAATTTGGCCCCGCAGATGGTCTTGTAAAATCCTCCACCTGATCATTACCAGCATTACCAGATCCAGCTGAAGCATTTACCCCCAGACCTCTATCTGCAAATACCTCCCAAATCATGCAATAATCTTTTCCTCCTGTAATTGCCTGATCAGCGGCTATAATCGCATCTCGAGCACTTACAAAAGTGGGGCTGCAGGGCTGTAACTTAATGCCTTCCAAAACAATTCGCATTAATTTATTATTTCCACCTATCCCCGTATATTTATTATCATCATATCCGTATTTATTTATATATGCCCACGTTAAATCCCATAGCATGGTGGCCCAAACAGAACCCGTACCATGCACTTCAGTTTGTTCAATCCCATCATCGTCAGTATATTGATATTTGTTGGTGTCCGCATAGGTCATTGGATTTACGGTCTTGTCTGTAGAATAAGGATAATCTCTAATTCCGGGCCCATCAGTAGGTTGCATAGAGACAAAGGTCCCCACACTTCTTTTGGAAGCTCCAGCATCGCCTGACTTTATTTGCAACATAAGAGCAATCCAGTCTGACCAGCCCTCACCCATTTGATCCGTGTTATCCAAACAATTGGAATTCCCCGCGCCACCTGACAAACGGATTGAAATACCATGTCCATACTCATGTGAAATAATTCCGTTATCAAAATCACCATCAGAATTTACAAAAGGTGACTCCGGCAATTGCAATGTAACGTTAACAGTCTCAGTCGCCATTTTACTTATAATAGCCTCTCCTACAGATTGCGTAACACTGATTGAAGGGATCGTTATTGTATTGTCAGCGCCCGACATGGTAATGGTTCCCGTAGTGTTGTTAACTATTATTACAGCTATTGCCCCCGCATTTTGTGCAGCTTTCGTCTTTACAACAAAAGTACAGGTTCCTCGTCTTAATATCACAATCTTTCCCTTCATCGCTGCTGCATTTACTGGCGCCGAACATCCGTCGGATAAACCTGCACTGTCTAGATAGAGTACAAGATTTGATTGTAATAAAGAGGGGCTTACCGGCAAATCTACTCGGCCAGGACTAAATGAGTTTTGTCTGGCAACAAAATTTCCAGCTATACTAGCCGGTGAGTTGACCACAATGGGCTTGATCTCCGGACCATAATCCCACAAAAACATCTGCATTCTTCCTCTATTCCCATCTTCTGGCGCATAAAAATTGGCATTATTTGTATTTTGAGGATCCGCGATTGATCCATCTTGTGCATCCGCATAAACAAAATCACCCGCTTTACCTGGCTTACCATAATTATTTTGCTGAAAATTCCCGTTTTCTTCATCAAAACCGTAATGATACCAAATATCATGCATCACATTATTCATATAGAATAAATTTGTATTGGCAGCATTAATATAGCTTGAAGCATCGACGTTGGTACCTCCATAAGGAAAGTCGAACAATAATGATGAGCCTCCTTCGGGACTGGTCCCATTATTTAGATTGTCACCTGCCAGATCGGCTTTGGCCCAAACATTATTTCCTCTGGTTGTTGTGAAATCGGCGCCTGCAACTCCGTTCGTGTCATGCCACCCATAAGGCGATGCCTTGTAACTTGCCGGATCTGAGATGAGTTCTCTTGAAGAATGGTTCGGGCTTTCATAGTTAAATGGAATAACTCTATATGAGCCGCCTGTTGCCACCGCTACGGCGGGCGAAAAAAGCTGTTTGTATGTAGTCTCAATTGAATTATTTACCGAACCATTATACGTATTAGTTAATGGATAAAAGTTTTTTTTATTAAAATTACATGATATATTGTAATCTCTTTTTTCTAGAATACTGCCATTTAAGGCATCAATTCTAACGCTCCAAACATGATCGTGAGCAGCTGTATTTATGGTAAAATCCCAGGCTAGCATCAAATTATTTTCCTTGGTCACATGATAAACCAAATTTGCGGAAACGGTTTCATCGATGCCTAAGCCGCTGCTGATTTTGAATTTATATTGACTTATAGTTTCTAAAACAGAAAACGGTTCTGTGTTGGTAATGCCTAGTAAAGAATATGCTTTTGTCAAAGCGCTTATCGCCGTCAGAGAAGGTTTGGTTGCATTTATTTTCCGAGACAAATTAGAAACAAATCTTTTTTCAGCATTAATTACCTTACCCTCTTTTATCGAAAAATTGGAAACTGCCCTAAAAATCTCTATTCCTTGGTAACGCTGAAGAACATAACAGCTGCTAATATTAGTAGCACTTGAACTTCCTTCACTTTGAATTATCCAATCTTTCACGTCATCACTTGAAAGACCAGCTTTAGCACTATTGGTATTTAAATATCTTTGGATGGTTTCTTTATTGGATTGTGAAATACACAGTAAGGGCATAAGAAACGCAATCAGTAAGGTAATTTTCTTCATGAATTTAGTTAGATAAAGGTTTTTTTTAGTTAACCGCACAAACCTAATTCTTTTTGCTTAATTTAACAATTATATGATGATATGTTTGTTTTTTAACTTTTAACAGCAGTAATCGTTTTGTAAAACAACAATGCATTGCCGTCGGTAAGTAAAGAGATGAAGTGGCAAATATGAAGTAACCTTTCATATAGATTCTCTTTTTCCAAATGATGCTTTTCCGGCAATAACTTTAAAATTAATTTGTCATAGTTTGAAGCACTACCATTAAAATTGTTATCAAAGGCAGTAATGAATTTATCCAATAATGTTTGGATGATTTGATAACCCACAATCTCTTTTTCGATAACCTCCCTGCTTTGATATATATTTTTTACACTGATACCGATGATGTCGTCCATCTGTGCTTTGTATTTGCTTTTGTCCGTTAAAGCAAAAGGGAATTTGCCTTTTAAAATAGCCTCTTCATTGTCGATAAAGACCTTTACTGCATCATTGATCAAGCTACCAATTGCTAGGGCGCGTAAGTAACTGATGCGGTCCTCTTTGGTTGTAAGCGTTTTATATTTGGATGTGTCGATACTGTCTTTTACCAATTTGATCAAATACTCCAACGCGAAATCTTCAGAAACTAGTCCGAGATTAATTCCGTCTTCAAAATCGATAATAGTATAGCAAATGTCGTCAGCCGCCTCCACTAAATAGGCCAGAGGATGCCTTTCAAAACCGATATTGTCACCTGTTTTATTCGGAATCAATCCCATGTCTTTCGCTACTTCCAGAAAAAACTTTTTGTCAGTTTGGAAGAATCCATACTTTTTGTCGGCTATATCTTTTGTAGGTTTTTTTGGCAAGCTCTCTTTTGGATACTTCATAAAAGCACCTAAGGTCGCATAGGAGATTCGGAGTCCCCCTTCGATTCCGGGACGGCTAGCTGTCAAAACTGAAAAACCATTGGCATTCCCTTCAAAATCGACCAAATCCTGCCATTCTTTCTTGGACAATTGCTCCTTATATTTTTTTCCGTTTCCAATAGAAAAATACTCTCCTATCGCTTTTTCCCCTGAATGTCCGAACGGCGGATTCCCGATGTCGTGGGCCAATGAAGCCGCAGCGACAATCGCGCCAAAATCATTCATATGAAAACCGTGCACTTCTTTTAAATGGGGATATTTCTCGATGATTTTCTTTCCAACCAAGCGCCCCAAAGAACGTCCTACAACGGAAACCTCTAAACTGTGTGTCAAACGCGTATGCACAAAATCAGTTTTAGATAGAGGAATTACCTGCGTTTTATCCTGCAAGCTTCTGAAAGCGGCGGAGAAAATAATGCGGTCATAATCCACTTCAAAACCCAATCGGGTGTCATCTTGTTCTATACGTAATCGCTTGCTTGTGTCGCCTTGGCGTCTTAGTGATAAGAGTTGTTCCCAGTTCATTTTTGTTGTTTAGATTTTATTGAAATATCGATGAGCGAATATAAAGAAAAGGATGCCTTTAAAACAAAAAACCATCAACAATGATGGCTTTTTGGCATTATTTTCTAAATTTTGGCTATCTCATCGAAGGAATAAAACAGCTTCATTTTATTGGCCAGTCTCTTTTTTTTGACGACGTAAGTGTCCGATAAGGTATCGTGCCATCCTCGCGGAAGGACTTTGAGGTAGGAAAAGGGTTCGAAGGGAATAAACCTAGATAAGGCCCTTATCAGGAACATTTTCGTGCTGGGTTTTGAGCCGTCTTTTTTAATGACTACCGTTTTGGTAATCAATTTGGCGATAGTTCGGGAAAAATAAGTTTCGGTCAGGAAATAGTACAAAAACGTGATCATCATGCAATAAAAGACAATTTCCTTTTTGCTCATGGTTTTGACCCAAGTGGAAATCGCAAAATTATTTGTTGCGTCCGAAACAAGTTTAATGGTCGTCCCAATACTAAGAATAATAATGTAAATAAAAATCAAATCGATAATGAAATTAAGAAAACGCTGTCCTTGTGTAGCGTAGACATCATCCGTAATTGTAAATTCTTTGCTTTTCATATTTACTATTTTTCAGTATTTAAAAAAGAATCATAAACAAACTTAACCTACTCAAATATAGTGATTTATTCTTGTATTATTATTCGGAATATTCATTATTGTGCTCATTTTACAATTGCCTATTGGTTTCTAAAACAATTAAAGCTTGGCCAATTAACCAACCCTAAAATCGATTTTCATACCGATATCATAGCCCCGATTACTTCACTTAACTTTTATTTTAGTCGGAGTTTAGTGAACTTCGTTAAAAGTGGAAATCCTTTTTATTTTTTCTTTAAAAATAAAAAGATTGAAACGAAAAGCGGGAAACAGCTCCTAAAACGAAACAGCTACCAAAATTGATAGCCGTTTCTCTTTATTCTTTATTCTATTTTCTAATTAAGATCCACACATTTCACAATCATCTGGACCGGCATTTTTGGCCAGTTCAATCATTGCTCTGTATTCCTCAGCACTCATGGCCGCTGGCTCTACTGCTTCCACTGCCATTGCAACTTGTTGTTCTTTAATTTCTATTGGTTCTGCTTTTTTATCATTGTTTAATGTAAATTTAATTGCATCCACCGCAGCTTTTGTCCTCAAATAATACATTCCCGTTTTTAATCCGGATTGCCATGCATAAAAATGCATCGAAGTCAATTTAGAATAATTGGCATTTTGCATGAACAGGTTCAAAGACTGGGATTGATCCACAAAATAACCACGTTGACGTGACATATCGATAATGTCCTTCATTGACATTTCCCAAACTGTTTTGTACAATTCTTTCAAATTTTGCGGAATATCCAAGTCCTGAACGGAACCGTTATTACGCATCAATTCTTGTTTCAAGTTTTCATTCCATAGACCAAGGTCTACTAAATCACGCAGTAAATGCTTGTTCACTACAATGAATTCCCCCGAAAGCACTCTTCGTGTGTAAATATTGGATGTGTATGGCTCAAACGCTTCGTTGTTACCCAAAATTTGGGATGTTGAAGCTGTTGGCATAGGCGCAACCAATAAGGAGTTACGAACACCGTGTTCCATAACTTCTTTTCTTAAAGAAGCCCAATCCCAACGGCCTGACAATTCCTCATCTTTCATTCCCCACAAATTGTATTGGAATTCCCCTTGAGACATTGGCGATCCTTTAAATGAAGAATAAGGTCCTTCTTCTTTGGCCATTTCCATCGAAGCGGTTACGGCGGCAAAGTATAGCGTTTCGAAAATCTCTTGATTCAGTTTTTTTGCGGCATCGGATGTAAAAGGCAAACGCAACATAATGAAAGCATCTGCTAGTCCTTGCACACCAAGACCAATCGGTCTGTGGCGCATATTTGAGTTTTCGGCCTCTTTTATCGGATAGTAATTTCTATCGATAACCTTATTTAAGTTTCTCGTCACTCGTTTAGTAACGGTATAAAGTGCATCGTGGTCAAATTTTCCGTTCTCGATAAACATTGGCAACGAAAGCGAAGCCAGATTACAAACCGCCACCTCATCTGCTGAAGTGTACTCCATGATTTCGGTACACAAGTTTGAAGAACGAATCGTCCCTAAATTCTTTTGGTTCGATTTACGGTTGGCCGCATCTTTATACAACATGTATGGCGTTCCGGTCTCGATTTGAGACTCTAGAATTTTCTCCCACAGCTCATGTGCTTTGATGGTTTTTCTACCTTTACCCGCTTTTTCATAGTCGGTGTACATTTTTTCAAATTCCTCACCGTAAACGTCGTACAATCCAGGGCATTCGTTAGGACACATTAAGGTCCAATTCCCGTCTTCCTGCACGCGTTTCATGAATAAATCTGAAGTCCACATCGCGAAAAATAAATCCCTGGCGCGCATTTCTTCTTTTCCTGTATTCTTTTTCAAGTCCAAGAAATCAAAAATATCAGCATGCCAAGTTTCGATATAAATAGCGAAACTTCCTTTGCGTTTTCCACCACCTTGATCTACATAACGAGCCGTGTCATTAAAGACACGCAACATAGGAACAATCCCGTTTGATGTCCCGTTCGTCCCGCGTATGTAAGAACCCGTCGCACGAACATTGTGAATAGAAAGCCCAACTCCACCCGCAGATTGAGAAATCTTTGCAGTTTGTTTCAAAGTGTCATAAATCCCATCAATACTGTCATCTTGCATAGCCAAAAGGAAACAAGAGGACATTTGGGGTTTTGGCGTTCCAGAATTAAACAAGGTTGGCGTAGCGTGTGTAAAGAACTTTTTAGACATTAAGTCATAGGTTTCTAAAACCGAATCTAAGTCATCCAAGTGAATCCCTACAGAAACACGCATTAACATATGTTGTGGTCGTTCCACGATCTTCCCATTTATCTTAAGCAAATAAGAACGTTCCAATGTTTTGAAACCAAAATAATCGTAGTTAAAATCTCTATTGTATATTATATGTGAATTTAAAAATTCAGCATTTTCTTGAATAACTTTATGTACTTCTTCAGATAACAATGGTGCTTTTTGACCATTTCTTGGATTTACATAGTGAAACATTTCATTCATCGTTTCCGAGAACGATTTGTTTGTATTGGAGTGTAAGTTAGATATTGCAATTCGAGCCGCCAATTGAGCATAATCAGGGTGTGCGATAGTCATTGAGGCTGCCGTTTCTGCAGCAAGATTATCCAGTTCAGATGTCGAAACCCCGTCGTAAAGCCCTTCAATAACGCGCATTGCCACTTTAACGGCATCTACTAAATCATTCAAACCGTAGCATAGTTTTTTAATTCTATCCGTGATTTTGTCAAACATTACCGGTTCTTTGTGACCATCTCTTTTAATTACATACATAAGCTCAATTGTTTTTAAAAAACAGAAAATCCCTTTTCTATTTTTTTGGGTATTTGTTAATTTTTTTTGGGAAGCTAATCCCGCTGTCATTCCAATCTTCGTATTTTTTAAAGAAAAAATACAAAGGATATTCCCTTCCATCGGGGCTAGAGCCTCTGGAAACCTATAAACTATTTTCTAAAAATCAGCGTCAAAAGATATTTTTTGGGCATCACCATCGGTATTCATCACACCTGATTTTTGATACTCAGCCACTTTCTTTTCAAAGAAATTTGTTTTCCCTTGCAACGAGATCATATCCATGAAGTCAAATGGGTTTGTCGTATTGTATTCTCTGTCGCAACCCAACTCCACTAACAGTCTATCGGCAACAAACTCAAGGTACTGAGTCATCAATACTGCATTCATTCCTATTAAACTTACCGGAAGTGACTCCGTGATAAACTCTCTCTCGATGTTTAAAGCGTCAACGATTATACTTCTGATTCTTTCTTTAGGCACTTTGTTCACCAAATGGTGGTTGTGCAAATGCACTGCAAAATCACAGTGAACTCCTTCGTCGCGAGAAATCAATTCATTAGAAAACGTCAGTCCTGGCATCAATCCACGTTTTTTCAACCAGTAAATGGAACAAAATGCCCCCGAGAAAAAGATTCCTTCCACGGCCGCGAAAGCAATCAACCTTTCAGCAAACGAATCTGATTCGATCCACTGCAAAGCCCAATCTGCTTTTTTCTTGATCGCCGGAAAAACGTCCAATGCATTAAATAATTCGTCTTTTTCAACCTCGTCTTTCACATAAGTGTCAATCAACAATGAATAAGTCTCACTATGAATGTTTTCCATCATGATTTGAAAACCGTAAAAGAATTTGGCTTCAGCATATTGCACTTCATTCACGAAATTTTCCGCCAAATTCTCGTTTACAATCCCGTCTGATGCTGCAAAAAACGCTAGAATGTGTTTAACGAAATATCTTTCGTCATCACTCAGTTTATTATTCCAGTCATTCAAATCCTGAGACAAATCTATTTCCTCCGCAGTCCAAAAACTAGCCTCCATTTTTTTATACCATTCCCAGATATCATGGTGCTTGATAGGAAAAATTACGAAACGATTTTTGTTTTCTTGTAATATTGGTTCAATTTGCGACATTGTAGTTGTTTGTTTTTTTGAAATTTTAACGAAATTTTAAGTATTCTGTGGATTACAAAGATTGTAAAATATTGCGGTTTTTAAAAGCCAAACTTATCCACAATCGGTCATAGTTTTTAACAAATTGAAAAAATCGTGTCGATTTCAACAACATCTTTAAAGAGCTGAAAACCATAGTTTTGTGTTTTACAAAAATACCTAAAGTACCGTAAAACATAGGATTTTAAAAAACAGGAGATAAGAAAATATTTGCAAGTCGAGATTTATTTTTTCATCTCTTGGGCTACTTTTTCAAGTTCCATATACCAATCTTCACCAAATCTTCTGACCAGCGCTTCTTTTACAAATTTGTATACGGGAACTTCGAGTTCCTGACCCAATGAACAGGCCGGATCACAAATGTCCCATTTGTCATAATTAACCGCGGCAAACTCAGTAAAATCTTTTACACGAATAGGATATAAATGACAAGAAACAGGTTTTTTCCAGTCAATTATCCCTTGATTGTAGGCTTGTTCGATACCGCACAAAGCTGTTTTACCGTCAAAAATAACGTAAGAACAATCCTTATTATCAATTAGCGGAGTTTCAAGATCGCCATCAGTACCTTTTACCCACACTCCTTGAGCTTCGATTGCGGCGATTCCCTGCTTGCGCAAGAATGGTTTTACTTTAGGGTATATTTCTTCCAAAATTTTAGTCTCCTCCTCACTTAGTGGCGCTCCGGCATCGCCATCAACACAACAAGCCCCTTTGCAGGCCGACAGATTGCAAACAAAATCTTTACTTAATATATCTTCTGAGACGATGGTTTTTCCTAATTGAAACATTGCTATGGGTACTGTGATTATAAAGCGCAAAGATAGTCAAACAAAGACAAAGCGCCCTGATTAAATATCGCTTTTAACACAACAACAATACAAAACGCAAATGAGTCCGTTTAAAAAAAAGAATGTGAAAACCTCAAAATTTAATGCTTATTAAAGGGCACAATTCGTCAAAATTTCGCCTAATCTTATACCTTTGCAACAAAAAAATAAAAAATGATAACGGATATTGACGTAAGAGAGATCGCTACGGTAGGAATGGTACTTTTTGCCGTAATTGATATTTTGGGAAGCATTCCTATTATTGTTGATTTGCGCACAAAAGTGGGACACATTCAGTCTGAAAAAGCCACCATTGTAGCCATGATTATAATGATCCTATTTCTTTTTATTGGGGAGGAATTGTTAAACCTAATTGGAATTGACGTGAATTCTTTTGCCGTAGCTGGTGCATTTGTTCTTTTTTTCCTGGCATTGGAAATGATCTTGGGTATTCGTCTATACAAAGACGAAGACGAGTCTAAAACTGCCTCTATTGTCCCAATCGCTTTTCCTTTAATTGCCGGCGCGGGAACAATGACCACTTTGCTGTCCTTAAAATCTCAATACCATACTATTAATATCATTATTGCCATCCTACTCAACATGGTTCTGGTTTATTTTGTTTTAAAAGCATCTTCAAAAATTGAAGAAATGCTGGGAAAATCGGGCTTAGGAATTATCCGAAAGGTTTTTGGAGTTATATTGCTTGCGATTGCTGTTAAATTATTCGCAGCTAATGTTAAAGGTTTGTTCGCCTAATATTTTTTTTTATAAATTTACCCTCTAATGTAGTCTGTAAAAATAATCTGATTTTTTTGGAAATACATTGAAAACGACCGTTTCCTTAATTTCATTTTTAAAATACAGCGAAAAAACAATCTTATGAAAATATTCACCAACATCTTAGTGTTTCTGGCATTGGCGCTTATTATCTTTAATATTACTTTGTTAGATTTCAAACATCCATTTCAAGGGGATAGCGCAGTCGCTTCTATTGGAATTGCGGCATCATTCTGTGCGGTATTAATTCTGCTGATTTTTAGAATGTCCAAAAAAATTGAAGAAAAAATGAATGACAAACTGTAACTATGTTTGACGTTTTAATTTTCGGGGGAGGCGTTTCCGGTATTTCATGCTCGCTTATATTGGGCTCCGCAAAAAACAAATCTTTTGTCAGTGGTAAAAAAATCGGCATATTTACACACCAAAAAACATCCTCACTTCAAGAAGCTATTTTCAACAATGCTTATGGAATCGCAGCAGGGACCTTGGGGTCTGATTTATTAAAGCAAAGCACTCAGCATCTGTCAGCTATATATCCGCACGTTAGGCAAATTCCGGACGAAAAAGTGCTTAAAATTGCGGGGGAATTTCCTGAGTTCACTATTACCACAAACAAAAACAGCTACAGATCCAAAATGATTGTAATTGCTGTTGGCGCTGCCAATACATTCTCCATTGAAGGCTTGATGCAATATATAGAACCGCATCAAAAATCGGTACCCGAAAAACAAAGAATTCAGTTGCGAAACATAGACCACAAAGTGGCGGAAGGGATTTATGTGGCGGGCACCCTTGCCGGCTGGAGAAGCCAGCTCACTATCGCTTCCGGAAGCGGGGCTGCTGTCGCGACAGATATCCTTACTTTTTGGAACAATGGTATTCAGACCCATGTTCATGATAGCATTCGCTAAATACAAATAGCATATTTGGAAATTTATGTTAGATTTACCTTTTTTATAAATCTATTATATGTTATCATTTCTACTTGGGCTTATCAGACTTATCTTCTTTATCCTATACGTGTCCTTTTTTTCATTTGGCTTTTATTTGGCAAGTTTTTTTTGGGACAAAGAATCAACAGCTAAAAAAGCGCAATCATTACGTGATTTTTTAATCAGAATAACAAATCGATTTTTAGGAATTCGCACCGTTGTTTATGGTGAATCACCCCAAATTCAAGGACTAATTGTCGCCAATCACCGTTCCTATTTTGACCCAATAGTAATTGTAAGTCATATCCATGCTTATCCCGTAGGCAAGAAAGAAGTAGCATCTTGGCCACTGATAGGTTACCTCTGTAAAATATCGGGAGTGATTTTTGTTGAAAGAGAATGCCAGGACAGCAGACAAAAAACATGCGACACTATTAAGAACACCCTTAACAATGGATATTCAGTAATTAATTTTCCTGAGGGAACCACGCATGTTTTGCCCACTACAGTAGATTTTAATTGCGGCTCATTTAAAACCGCCACTCAAATAAAAGCAGCCGTTATTCCCGTGGCCATAGACTACAAAGAAAAATCGGATGCTTTCGTAAATGACGACACATTTATACCTCATTTTTTGAAATGTTTTGGGAAACTGACTACCGAAATAAAGATCACTTTTTTTCCGCCTTTATATTCTGAAGACGCTGAGTACTTACTAAAGACATCTAAAGACATGATAGACCAGGAACTTATCCGTTTCAGAGAAGATTGGGATAAGGAAAATTAAACGTTTTCATAATACTGCACTTTAACTTTTATCCTTTAAGACCGCTTTAATCATAGCATCTTCCTTGAGCACAATTTCATAATAGTTACTCTCCCCATACAACTGTCTGGCAAATTCGGCCGTGAGGTACCGCTTCACTATTGCCTTACTGTTTGCTAACTTTATGTCCAATCCGTTTTCGTATAGCTTATTTTGAAAACGGTTAAAATACAAATTGCTGTCGTTCATTTTAGAAACAAAACCCTGAAATGAAAATCCTTTAAATACACTTCTGTTTTGATCCAGTTGCTCAAAAACAAAGTTACCCACGATACCCGATTGCATTAAATAAACGATATTTTCATCACCGTGTTCCACTTCAAGCGGTATAAAAATATCCGGGACTATACCGCCGCCGCCATATACGATCTTTCCCTTTGGCGTTTTGAATTTCAAACTATCCACAACTTTTATACTGTCTTTTTCGTAGAGCTCCCCTTTTTCAAAACGAGATTCTGATTCTTTATAATATTGTTCATTCCCTTTGGAATAGGGTTTTTGAATGGATCGCCCGGTAGGTGTATAATATCGAGCAACGGTCAATCTAACTGCTGAACCGTCCTCAAAATCCATTTCGCGTTGCACCAGTCCTTTTCCGAAAGACCGACGACCCACGATAGCTCCCCGATCATTATCCTGAATGGCACCCGCAAGAATTTCGCTGGCAGAAGCACTATTTTCATTGATCAATACGAACACATGCCCATTCAGAAAATCTCCCTTTTTGGTGGCATAGGTTTTTTTGACACTGCCCCTTTTGTTTTTGGTGAAAACGATTAATTGTTTATCCTTCAGTAATTCATCTGCAATCTCGATGGCTTCATCCATGTAACCACCTCCGTTATCCCTAAGATCGATAACGAGTGTTTTCGCGCCCTCTTTTTTTAATTTGGAAAGCCCAGCCTTAAATTCTTCGAAAGTGGTCTCGGCAAATCGATTAATTTTTATGTAACCCACGCTTCCATTCAAGAGTACCGCAACATCTACACTTTTCAAAGGAATGACATCCCTTTTGATTTTTACTTTTATTTTCTTTCGTTCTGATTTTCTATAAATCGTCAGTTCAACAACAGAACCTTGTTCTCCCTTTAAGTTAGCAAACAAACTGTCGCTTGGCAATTTACGCCCAAAAAGCTTGGTTTTTCCAGCATATAAAATTCTGTCACCCGCTTTAATTCCCGCTTTTTCCGAAGGGCCATCTTCAACGGGTTTTATGATCGCTAAGGAGTCTTTGTACATATAGAAGTTAACCCCGATTCCCACAAAGTCCCCTTTCATGCTCTCGGCGATCTGGGCCTGCTCACTTGGCGGCATGTAGGCAGAATGGGGATCTAACTGTCCCAAAATATTATCGACAGTTATGTTTACGATGGAATCCGTATTGACATCATCCACATATTCATTGTCAATAAAATCAATCAGTTTATTGAGTTTCGTTTTTGAAGTATTATTTGCCGAAAAATAATTTTCGTTAGATGAGTTCAAAAGCCCGCCCAGCGCAAACCCCAGTGCAAGAGTGGCGCCAAATAGTATGGGAAGGTATTTGATATTCGTTTTCATTTATTCTTCAAGTGTCGGGATATGCTCAACAACCACTCCCGCTTTTAATAAAAACTGAATTCCTGAATCGTCACGGTATCCTTTATGATACACCACTCTTTTTATTCCGGATTGGTGTATTAATTTACTGCACTCTTTGCAGGGCGAAAGGGTGATATACAAGGTCGCCCCTTCACAGGACTGAGTGGATCTCGCCACTTTTAGGATTGCATTTGCCTCCGCGTGTAAAACATCCCAACGAGTTAATCCTTCTTCGTCTTCACAGCAATTTTCAAAGCCGGAAGGCGTCCCGTTATAACCATCAGAAATTATCATTCGGTCACGAACGATTATCGCGCCCACTTGTTTCCGTTTGCAATACGACAAAAGCCCCCACTCCGTGGCAATCCTAAGATACGCTTTATCGTATTTATTTAACTTTTTTGTCTCCATTTTTATCTTATCCAAATTTCATTTCCAATTATCATTGGCAGTACAACTCCTATTACGAATGCCGAAAACACCAATGCCCAATCCCTTTTTGAGAATCTAAAAACGGTCTGTACAATATACGACAAAATCAGAACAATAAAAACCACCACAATTTGCGCAGCTTCAATTCCCAATGCGAATTCAGACAAAGGCAATAATTTGGATAAGGCACTTCCTCCAAGAATCGATTTGAAGTAGTTTGAAAAACCTAATCCATGTATTATCCCGAAAAACAGCGTAATGAAAAAAATCAGGTTCAACCCTTCTTTTCTGTTTGATTTCCCCGCAGTAAATAGATTGTAAAGTGCAGTGATTAAAATGGTTATCGGAATCAGTAATTCCACCACGCTTACTTTGATGGCAATAATACCAAAAACCGAAAGCAATAAAGCCATTGTATGACCTATCGTGAACAGTGAAACCAGAAGCACTATTCTCTTCCAGTCTTTAAATGAAAACGGAATAGCCAATGCGATTAAGAACAAAACATGATCATACGAATGCACATCCAAAACATGCTTTAATCCTATTTGAAAATAAATCCAAAATTGTGACATAGGTTAAAAATTTAAATTGATAAAGGGGCTGTAAACATACGATTAATTTTGAAAATGACTGAATTGAAGATACAAATCCTCCATTAAATTTTCATTAAAAACGATGCTAATTAAAGAAAAAATTAAAAAGAAAATTAATATTTTAAAAATTGAATTATCTTTGTCCAATATAAATAAAAAATTAACTATGTCATTTTCAGATTTATTTGATAGCGAATTCAAACAAAGAAATAAAGGTCACTTTTCCTCCATTGTAAGACTAGCATTAGCGGACGGTTTTTTTGCCCCTGAAGAAAAAGAATTTTTGGACAAATTAGCTATTCGATTAGAAATTTCTCCGGCAGAATATGAAGAAATTTTAGAGAATCCTTCAAAATACCCGATCAACCCTCCTTACTTATACGCGCAACGTTTAGAGCGTCTGTACGACTTGGCCAGAATGGTAAATGTAGACCATGTACTTGGGGACAAACAGGAAGTTATGTTGAAAAAACTTTGTTTAGGTATCGGATTTACCCCCGAAAACGTAGATGTGATTGTTGCTAGCGCATTATCGCTAGTAGATAAAAAGGTGGATTTAGATGACTTCCTATTGGAAATGCAAAAACATGAATAAGTAGAAATAAAAAAAGCCCTAATAAAAATTAGGGCTTTTTTATTTTTAGTATTTGCTTAATTTGGCGTCATGCATAAATTCTTCTGCTTTTTCGACCATATTATAGCTCCCGCAGAAAAACGGGACACGTTCATGTAATTCGGTTGGTTCAATTTCCATTATTCTTCCAAAACCATCTGATGCCTTCCCTCCGGCCTGCTCTACAATAAACGCCATTGGATTGCATTCGTACAACAGTCGTAGTTTCCCTTTTGGTGCCTTAGAACTCGTCGGATATATGTAGATCCCTCCTTTTATCATGTTTCTATGGATGTCTGATACTAGACTTCCTATGTAACGAGACGTATATGGCCTGTCTCCCTCTTCTGACTGGCAATACTTAATGTAGTTTTTAACGCCTTGTGGAAAATGAACATAGTTCCCCTCATTAATGGAATAAATATTTCCGTCTTTGGAAAACTGCATGTTTGGATGCGACAAATAAAAAGTTCCGATGGCTGGATTTAATGTAAAACCGTTCACTCCATGACCGGTAGTGTAAACAATCATCGTCGATGTACCGTAAATTACATATCCCGCGGCAACTTGATTTGTCCCAGGTTGCAAAAAATCTTCCAGTGTCACTGGAGTTCCTATGGGAGTTATCCTCCTGTAAACAGAGAAAATGGTCCCCACCGAAACGTTTACGTCAATATTTGAAGAACCGTCCAGCGGATCCATCAAAACCACATATTTATTGTTGTGGCTGCTATCGCTACCTTCCACAGTTATAAATTCATCATTTTCCTCAGAAGCGATCCCACATACAATTTCGCGATTTATTAAGGTTTGAATGAAAACCTCATTGGCATAAACATCCAGTTTTTGTTGGTCTTCCCCCTGAATATTTTGCTCCCCCGCCGCTCCCACGATGTCGACTAATCCGGCTTTGTTTACTTTGTAGTTGACCACCTTGGCTGCCAATCGGATGGAGTTGATAATTCGGGATAATTCGCCAGACGAATACTGAAAGGCATTTTGGTTTTCAATGATAAATTCCCCTAAGGTCTTGTTGCGTTCTTTCATTACGAAATCGTTGTAGTTAATTTGAAGTCACAAATATCGCTTTTTTTGTGAAAATGATTTGAATAAAATTTACTTAGTTTGGCAGTATTGTATATTTGCTGATAAAATAACTAAATTAGGAGTTGAAAAAGCTTTATTTTAAGCATCTAAACCTTTAAAATTAGATTATATGAATATTAGAAAAGGAAAAGCCGAAGACATGAGTGCCGTTTTGGGCCTGATTCAAGAATTGGCGGAATATGAAAAGGAACCAGATGCGGTTTTAGTAACGGTAGAGGATTTGGTTCGGGATGGTTTCAGTCCTAATCCATTATTCCATGTTTTTGTTGCTGAAGTCGAATCAGAGATTGTAGGAATTGCATTGTATTATTATCGATACTCCACCTGGAAAGGAAAAATAATCCATCTGGAAGACCTAGTGGTTAAAGACAAGATGAGAGGCACGGGATTAGGTTATGCTTTATATTCTGAAATCATAAAACAAGGCAAGAAAGACAATGTACGCAGAATTGATTGGCATGTCCTTGACTGGAATACCCCCGCGATTGAATTCTATGAAAAATCAGGCGCAAAAGTCCTTAAAGACTGGTATCTGGCACAAATGGACGAAGAAGGAATCAATTACTTTGTCGATAATAGATTGAAATAAGTTGAAAATTATTTGTTAAAAAAATATGAGAGTATTCAAGTTTGGAGGTGCATCGGTGAAAGATGCCGAAGGGATTAGAAACGTTTACGACGTTTTGCAAAAAGTAGGTTTTGAGGATGTTCTGTTGGTAGTCTCTGCTATGGGAAAGACAACCAATGCCCTTGAAGTGGTCATAAAGGACTATTTTGACAAATCTTCCGCTTTAAAATCTTCCGTTCAAGAGGTCAAAAAATACCACAACCAAATCTTATTGGATTTGTTTGAGGACGAAAAAAATGACGTTTTCAGCGCGGTACAATCCCATTTTTCAGATTTAGAATATTTTTTGGCGCATAACAAATCGCCAAACTACAATTTTGTTTACGATCAAATCGTGAGTTTCGGTGAATTGATTTCTACCACTATTTTGAGCCATTTCATGAATTTTATGGATGTCAAAACACAATGGATTGATGTTCGTAATTTCATCAAAACGAATTCAAACTACAGAGATGCAGAAGTGGATTGGGATTTAACGCAGAAAAACATTTCGAAAAACGTAAAAAGAAAAATTTTAAACATTACCCAGGGATTCTTGGGTTCTGATGAAAATAATTTCACGACTACATTAGGCCGTGAAGGTTCTGACTATACTGCCGCCATTTTCGCCTATTGCTTGAATGCTGAAAGCGTAACCATTTGGAAAGACGTTCCAGGAGTAATGAATGCTGATCCAAGGTATTTTGAAAACGCGAGTTTACTAAATCAGATTTCGTATCGCGAAGCGATAGAATTGGCGTTCTATGGCGCAACCGTTATTCATCCAAAAACATTGCAGCCTTTACAAAAAAAGGAAATTCCTTTGTACGTGAAGTCTTTTATCAATCCATTATTGAAAGGAACAAGCGTTTCTAAGGGTGTCGCTTTAGAGCCCTTTTTACCTTGCTTTATCGTTAAAAGAAACCAATTGCTGATTTCTCTTTCATCAATTGACTTCTCTTTCATCATGGAGGAAAATATAAGTGAAATCTTCGCTTTATTCCATCAATTCAAGCTTAAGGTAAACCTGATTCAGAATACCGCAATTAGTTTTTCGGTATGTGTGGAGGACAAATTTGACAATTTTAAAAGCCTAAATACCCTATTGTCAAAAAAATTCAAAGTGGATTTTAGCGAAAACGTGACATTATACACAATCAGACATTTTAATGACATGGCCACCCAAACGGTTGAACAGGGTAAAAACGTCATTCTAAAACAAGTGAGTACGGAAACGATGCAAATTGTCACCAGTGAAGATAAATGATTAAAAATTTAATCGTTATTGCATCACAATCGCCCACAATAATATAGAATACACTACTTTTGAGATATAGACGTTAATTCCTTTATGTTAAAAAAAGTATTGCTATTAGCGATGATTATTTATTTTTCTGGGTTACAAGCCCAGGAAAATAAATCATTATACAAAATAAAAAAAATCCCTGTTTCCAGAGACAGCATTCGTCTTGAAAATGAAAGTCTCAATTCGAGTTTTTTTAAGTTGCTTGACGCCAACGGTACTATTATCGACCCTTCGTTATATCAAATTGATTTTCAAAAAGGCACCTTTATTCTAAATGAAAGCGTTCCCTTAGCCTCAGATTCAATAACGGTCCAATACTTAAGATTTCCAGACTTTTTAACAAAAAAATACCAAACTTACGATTCCAGCCGAATAGTTAGTAACGATATCAATACAGAAAAACTATATAAAATTGATGCGGTTCCCACACAAAAAAAAATTCCGTTTGACGGGCTAAGTACTTCGGGAAGTATTACGCGCGGCGTTACCGTAGGCAACAACCAAAATACGGTTTTAAACTCCAATCTAGACTTGCAGATTACGGGTAAATTGTCCGAAAAAGTGAGTTTGAGGGCTTCTCTACAAGACAGCAACATTCCATTACAGGATGGCGGATACTCCCAAAAACTCGATCAGTTCGACAATGTTTTTATGGAACTGTTCAGCGACAAATGGAATCTTCGGGCTGGGGACGTGTTTCTTGAAAATCACAAAACCCAATTCTTGAATTTCAACAAAAAAGTGCAAGGGCTTTCCGCCAATTTCACTTTTGGAACCGATGAAAACAAAACTAATGTCTTTGCCGCTGCGGCCTTGGTGAAAGGCCAATACGCAAAGAGCAATTTCACTGGAATCGAAGGCAGCCAGGGACCCTACAAATTGAAGGGGACAAACGGAGAATTATACGTCCTTGTCATATCAGGTTCTGAACGTGTTTATGTAAACGGACTTCTTTTAAAAAGAGGAGAAAACAACGATTACACTATCGACTACAATGCTGGGGAAATCACATTTACGCCTTTATTTACGATAACTTCCGAAATGCGAATCGCAATAGAATACCAATACTCCGATAGAAATTACACCCGATTTGTGACACATGCCGGGGCCACCTATGAAAACGAGAAGTGGAGTTTTGGCAGTTACCTATATTCTGAAAATGACATAAAAAACCAGCCTCTGCAACAAAACCTAACTGAAGAGCAAGCCCAAATATTAGTACGAGCCGGGGACAATCCAGAACTGATGGTGGCGCCTTCTGCATATGTGGATTCCTATTCTGACAATAAAGTGTTGTATAAAAAAACTATTGTTAACACAGTTGAAGTTTTCGAATATTCAAATGACCCGCAACAGGAATTGTTCAATGTCCGATTTAGTTCAGTTGGTGCCAAAAAGGGCAATTACGTATTGAAAGACGTCTCTGCCATCAATAGAATATATGAATACGTCGAACCGATCAACTCAATTCCCCAAGGGGATTACGAGCCGATAATTCAGTTGGTGTCGCCAACAAAAATTCAAGTCGCCACCTTTTTGGGGAATTATCATCCATCAGAAAAATCAGCCGTTAATTTTGAAATAGCAGTCAGCAATAATGACAAAAATCTTTTTTCGAATAGTGACGACTCCGACAACCAGGGTTTGAGCGGAAAAGCAAATGTAAAACAGCGCCTTTTTTCGGGAATATGGGACGTTGATGCGTTTGCCAATTACCAATTTACCCAAAAAGAATTCAGATCAGTTGAACGATTTTATACTATAGAATTTAATCGGGACTGGAATCTGGAGACGACAGCCACTGGCAATCAAAGCTTATTGGTGTCTGGGCTAAACTTTAATTTGAATAAAAGCGCAGATTCCGCAAATAGAGGCTTGATAACCTACCAATTTGAAAAACTATCTTTTTCGGACAGTTTTTCGGGCAACAGGCATATTTTAAATGGCCAATATAATACCAAAAACTGGTTGTTTAAAAACCAAGGCAGCTACTTAAAAAGTGACGGAACGGTAAATTCTTCTAAATTCATTCGTAATGAATCTCAAATCCGCTATCATTTTGACAAAAACTGGATTGGCACAAGCCAACGTTTTGAAGATAATCAGGGAAAAAACAAATCCACCAAACAATTCTCTGATTTAAGTCAACGGTTTTCCGAGTATGGATTTTTCGCAGGCCGTGGCGATAGCACAAAAGTATTTGTCGAATTGGGCTTTTTGAAAAGAAAGAATGACAGTATTCAGAATGGTTTATTGCGAAGTGTAAACAGTTCGCAAACCTATTTCTTGAAATCGAAATTAATCCAGACGAACAAAAGTGACCTGGCCGTTTATGCTAACTACAGGGTGCTGGATTTTACCGACTCCACAAAAAGGAAGGAGCCTTCCCTAAATTCCAGAATCGTGTACAACGATCGTTTTTTCAATCAATTGATCCAAGGGACAACTGCCTACGAAACTAATTCGGGAACGCTACCGCAACAGGAATTCACCTACCTGGAAGTTTCCGCAGGACAAGGAGTTTACACCTGGAACGACTACAACGGCAATGGCATTCAGGAATTGCAAGAATTTGAAGTGGCTCCGTTTATCGATCAAGCCACATTCATTCGAATCTATTTACCCAATCGCGTTTACATTAAAACCCATCAAACTAAATTCTCGCAATCTTTGATTTTTAACCCAAATCAATGGCAAAACGAAGGCGGACTTAAAAAGTTAACCTCTTTTTTTTACAACCAGACCTCTTTTATCATTGATCGGAAAACAAGAAACGAAGGAAACAACTTCGAGTTGAATCCATTTTCTTCGTCGCAGCAGAATGTTTTGGGCCTGAGTTCGAATTTCAGAAACAGTTTGTTTTACAATCGAGGGAAGCAAAACCATTCTGTCACCTATTCCTATTTGCAAAACAATACAAAAAACCTACTTTCTACAGGCTCCCAAGAGTCCAAAAGCAGTTCCCACCAAGCTCAGTATTCCCATTTATATAGAAAAAGTTGGTTGTTTGGTGCTTTTGCCAAAACACTCCAAACGTCTATCCTATCAGAAAACTTTCCCGAGAAAAACTATACCTTAAAAGGCTACCAGTTAGCTCCAAAAATCAGTTATTTATTTTCAAAAAACACAAGTTGGGATATGTTTTACGAACTGCAGAACAAGGAAAATACAATAGGCGACTTAGAAACCTTATTACAGAGTCGTTTCGGAACTTCGTTTAGCTATGCAGGGCCTAACAAGATAACCATGAATGGAGAAGTTTCCTTTTACCAAAATAAATTTTCAGGCAATCCCTATTCCTCCGTAGGTTTTCAAATGCTGGAAGGCCTGCAAGCGGGTCAAAACATAACATGGAGGCTGCTCGTGCAGAAGAACATCACACAATTTTTGGACATTAACCTAAATTATCAGGGACGAAAGAGCCAAACAAGTAAAGCTATCCACACCGGAAACATACAATTAAGGGCTTATTTTTAAATCAATTAATAACTTAATACTTTGGTAATGTAGCATGTATATTTACAAATCCATTGTTTATGTAACTTGTCACGAAAAAAGAATACAATCTATGTTGAACGATGCAAACCAAAACAACAGAACTATTTTGATTGCGCCCCTGAATTGGGGCCTGGGTCATGCGACGCGTTGCATTCCCATTATAAAAGCATTACAAGACAACAATTATATCCCCATAATTGCCTCTGACGGTATTGCGCTTGCATTATTACGCAAGGAATTCCCCTGTTTAAAATTTCTAGAACTCCCATCTTATGAGATAGAATATGCCAAAAACGGTAAAAATTTTAAATGCAAGTTGCTGAAAAACTCCCCCAAAATGATTGAAGCCATTTTGACGGAGAAAAAATTAGTAAAAACTTGGATCATCGAACATGGCATAGACGGGATAATATCAGACAACAGACTCGGTGTATATAACAAAAGTATCCCTTCCGTATTTATAACGCACCAATTAAATGTAATGACAGGAAACACCACTTGGTTAACCAGTAGATTGCACCAAAACATCATTAAAAAATATTCAGAATGTTGGGTACCTGATATTGAAACATCACCAAATTTAGCCGGAGAACTCAGCCATATAAAAAATAATTCCTTCAAGCTAAATTACCTTGGCCCTTTGAGCCGTATGCACAAAAAAGATGTACCAAAGAAATACGACCTGATGGTTATACTTTCGGGACCCGAACCCCAACGTGGAATATTGGAAGAAAAACTAAAAATTGAACTTCAACGATACGAGGGCAATGTCATTTTTATCAAAGGAATAGTGGAAAAAAACCAGACAAAGGAGCAAATTGGTAACATTTTCTACTATAATTTCATGAATAGCCGCCAGCTGGAACAAACATTCAACGAAAGCGAAATCGTCCTTTGTAGGTCTGGCTACACAACTATTATGGATTTGGCGAAACTGGGAAAAAAAGCCTTTTTCATCCCTACGCCAGGACAATACGAGCAAATGTATCTGGCCCGAAAACTAAAAGAGGAAGGCCTTGTTCCTTATGCCGACCAAGATAGTTTTATTATTGAAAACTTGTCCGAATTAAAATTATACGATGGCTTACATTCCAGCGATCATACCGTGAACTGGGAACGATTATTTAGTGTTTTCCAGCCGTAAAGATCCAACAAATGTGAATTAAAACGATTTATGACTTCGGCACATTCCATAAAAAAACAGCCTAATCCCAGTCATATGAATGGTTTTAGGCTGTCAGTATAGCTATAAATCCTAATTAAAGTTTAGTGACCTTTGAATTGGCGTGAATATTAAATTCTTTGAACAACTCCAGCAAACTCATTGTAGCCTTGATTAAATCGTTGGTTTCCAAAAGCAAAGAGAAATACAACTTGCTGTTTTTCGGACTTGTTTCAACAGTTCTGATTCTTCCAATTTGCTTTTGAATCAAAGTGGATACCAGATCCAATATTTCATTCCTTCCATCAACAAGATTGTCAATACTGTCAAAAGTGTTGTCTTTAAAAATAACTTCTATTTTGTCAAAAAGGGCCTTTAATTCATCATCTATCCTTTTCAGGTCTCTAATTTGATTAAATTTGAGCTGTTTGTGATGATTATCAATATGATTGTAACTGTTTTGAGTGATAAAAACTAGAGACTGAATCATATCCTGCAAATAGCCCAAAATCATTATATAAAACATACTGCCTTCGACTGAGGTTTCATCAAGGTTTTTAATGAAATAATAGACATTCGTCTTCAATTCGTCGACTTCTTTTTCGAGTTTTTTCAGGGACTTTTTGTTCTCTTTTAACTTGCCTAAATCTTGAAGACCCAAATTATCAATCACATCGCTGTAAATTTCGTTCGTACTTCCGATAACGCGCGAAATCTGCGCCGAACTCTCATTAATAACCTCATTAATTGTGACAATATCCTCCCGTTTCAGCAGCAGTAAATCCTGTACTTCTTTCTCTTTTTTAGTATATTTCTTGGCACTTCGATACAGAATAATCCCCAGAGAAACCAAAAGTCCCACAAAGGCGAAAACCTCTCCTACTTTCAGTAAAAAAGCGATGACGAAGGCCGATAGAAAGGCAATAATGGCCGTGAAGAACCAACCGCCGATCACATTAAAAACACCCGCTATACGGTAAACAGCACTTTCTCTGTCCCAGGCTCTGTCAGCGAAGGAAGATCCCATAGCTACCATAAAGGTAACATAAGTTGTAGAAAGCGGTAACTTCAATGATGTACCAATAGAAATTAGAATACTGGCTACCATCAGATTGACAGCGGCACGAATCATATCAAAAGCAGGTTCGTCTTTTTTCTTTTTCCCTTTTAAATCAGGCTTTTCAAATTGCTTATCAATTCTCAGTTGAATGGCATTGGGTAAGAGATAATTAAACCATTGCCCCATATATACACTTGATCGTACTACAGACTTAGACAAAGCATTAGACGAAAAACGCTCCGTCCCCTCATCTTGTCTTGACAGATTTACTTCGGTTTCAATAACACTTTTTGCCTTTTTAGAGGTCCAGATGGTCACTACCATGACTACTCCCGCAAAGACCAAAAAGTAGAACGGCGCTACAATATTTTCATCCGCTAATCCTCCCATCATAAAAACATCTCCCGATACTCCAGAACCGCTAAAAATTTGGTAAGAATTAAATGCTGCAATCGGGACTCCGATGAAGTTAACCAAGTCATTTCCTGCAAAAGCCAAAGCTAAAGCAAAGGTTCCGATGATAATAATCACCCGAAGAATGTTGATCTTAAAAAAAGTCATCAACACTTGGGAAAGCACTGTAAAAAAGACAAAGTTTGCACCAATAATCAGAAACTGATTTTCTTTGATCCATGAATGGGTATCGGCACCTATAAAAGAAACACCTTTCAATCCTTTAATCAGGATAAAAAAGGTGATCGCTGTAATGGCGAATCCCCCAAAAATAGACCCGATGTATTTCATCCTTTTTTCGTATTGAAAAGTAAAAATCAAACGAGAAATATACTGAACAAAACCACCCAACGTAAACGACAAAACGACTGAGAGAAGGATACTGCTCACGATTTGCGTCGCTTTCTCAGTATTAATATAATTGCCAACAGTACTTAAACTGTCGCCTGACATATATATTTTGTAGAGTGCCAGACAGAACGCGGCGCCCAAAAGTTCAAAAATAATTGACACAGTGGTCGAGGTTGGCATTCCGAAGGAGTTATAAAAGTCCAGCAGTAAGATGTCTGCAATCATGACGGCCAAAAATATAATCATCACATCATTAAAACTGAACATGGCCGGAATAAAAATGCCGCTTCTGGCAATTTCCATCATTCCACTGGAGAATAACGCACCCACTAAAACCCCTAAACTCGCCACAATCATGATGGTACGGAAAGAAACAGCTTTAGATCCTATTGCCGAATTCAGGAAGTTTACGGCATCATTGCTAACTCCCACTACCAGATCCGTTATTGCAAGTATACCCAAAACAACGAGCATTACTAAATAGATTTGTTCCATAATTATTAATCTTTTTTTGAAAAGGACTGCAAAAATCGGTTAATTATTCGAAACTTACTCTTTAAATTTTTAATTTTTGTTGTTTTTGTTTTTTCTGCTCTGAAAAATGAGAATTCTAAACTGTCATTGAATTTGCTTTTCGATTGAGAAAAGCAAGCTAAATATTAGACCAAACTGCTTTACACTACATTTTCTCTGGTCAGCTTCAATACAATGTTTTGCATCACTTTTATCGCCCTAAAAATTCTGGTCGCTGTATTTGTAAATTAACGGTTATTCTTTAAAATGATTAAAGCTGATTCTCGCACAAATAGTGCAAAAATCAGCTTTAGTATTTTTTTATGTTAGGCAGAATTACTTTTTATCTATCATTTTTTCATGCTTGATTGTCTTTGCATTAATCATAAAGTAAATAGATTCGGCAATGTTGGTGCAATGATCCGCTATCCTATCGAAATGTTTCAGCGCTATAATTAAATTGGTCCCTGACACGACTGTTTTAGAATTACTCTTCATTTCACCAATGATATTCTGCGTTGCCTCAGTACTTTTGGTTCGGATACTATTATTTAAAGCAAAGATTTCCTGTATCATGTCTTCATCCATATCCTGGAAACACTCATTTGTTTTTGCTGTAATAAACTCGACTTCCCTTGCGATTTCGGTAATATTGAATTTCGAAATCAATTCATGTTTTTCCTTTATGCTTTTAGAAAGTTTAATAATACTCATTGACAAGTCACCAATTCGTTCTATTTCCTTGCTCATTTGCATGGCAGATATAATAAAACGCAAATCTGAAGCTACTGGTTGTTGCAAAGCAAACACACTTTGGCAGATATCATCAATTTTTACATCAAGTTTATCAATTTTATTTTCTGTCTTTTTAACTTCCTTCCCTTCGGAAACGGGTTCTGAAAGCACTGACTTAACCGCTTCAGCTACCTGACTTTCGGCTAAACCCCCTATTTTTATAATAATTCCCCTAAGCTTGCCTAGTTCTGTTTCTAAATGTGATGCCATTTTTATTAAAGATTTGAAGATTTAAAGTTAACCGATTTCGAGTACAATTCAAAATCAATTCTATCCGAATCTTCCTGTTATATAATCTTCGGTTTGTTTTTTTGCCGGTTTTGTGAATATTGATTTCGTTTTATCATATTCTATCAAATTACCCATATAGAAAAAAGCGGTGTTATCACTCACGCGTCCGGCCTGTTGCATATTATGCGTCACAATAACTATGGTGTACTTGTTTTTCAATTCGTAAATCAACTCTTCGATTTTAGAAGTTGAAATGGGGTCCAAAGCGGATGTAGGCTCATCCATCAACAATATGGATGGTTTGATTGCCAAAGCACGTGCGATACACAGACGTTGTTGTTGTCCTCCAGAAAGCTCAAATGCCGATTTTTTAAGTTTGTCTTTCACCTCATCCCAAAGCGCCACTTGCTCTATGGTTGTTACGACACGCTCTTCAATTTCCTTTTTGTCGGTGATACCATTTACTCTTAATCCATAGGCCACATTCTCAAAAATGGTTTTTGGAAAAGGATTTGGTTTTTGGAAAACCATACCTACATTTTTACGTAAATTATCGACGTTGGTGCTATTACCATAAATGTCTGTACCGTCAATATGGATGCTTCCAGTCATTTTGGTATCATCAATAAGGTCATTCATCCTGTTTAATAAACGCAAATAAGTTGATTTACCGCAACCTGAAGGCCCTATTAATGCCGTAACGGTATTTTCTTTCATCGATAAAGAAATATCGTGCAAAGCTTGATTTTCGCCGTAGTAAAAATTTACGTTTTGTGATTCTATCTTATGCATGTTAGTTCATTTTTACTTTTTTTCCATAATATTTACGAAGAGCATTCGCCAATAAATTAGAAATTAATACAATAATAATTAAAATAAGTGCCGTACCATAGGCCATTGACCTAGACGCCTCTATATTAGTACCACTAGTGGATATTACATAAAGGTGGTAAGGTAACGCCATCGCTTGGTCAAAAATTGACGTTGGCAATTTAGGTAAAAAATATGCGGCTACCGTAAATAAAATTGGCGCCGTTTCCCCAGAAACTCTCCCTATAGATAAAATCATCCCTGTAATTATGTTAGGAAATGCAATCGGAAATACAATTTTGCTTGTAGTTTCCCATTTACTGGCCCCTAAAGCTAAACTAGCTTGTCTGAAAGTATCGTCAACTGCTTTTAAAGCTTCCTCAGTAGTTCTAATGATAACAGGCAAAACCAATAATCCTAAAGTTAATCCACCGGCCAGGATAGAGTCTCCAAAACCTAATTTGTTTACAAATAATGACATACCAAAAAGTCCAAATACTATTGATGGTACTCCAGCAAGGTTATTTGTCATTTGTTTGATGATTTTCTTTGGCCAGCCTTGTTTTACATATTCATTCATATATATGGCCGCTAATACCCCTACAGGAAACGCAAAGATCATACTTGCCAAAACCAAACAGAGTGTCCCTATGATTGCAGGAAAGATACCTCCCTCAGTCATCCCGTTTTTAGGCATTTCACTAATGAATTCCCAACTGATGGCACCAATTCCTTTTACCACAATAAAAGCCAATATCACAAATAATAGTGCCACAACAGAATAGCTTGTGAAGCTAAAAATTCCGAAGGCAACTTTTTGACTTCTCCTTTTTTTGTTTGCTAAACGATTTTCTACATTCATCTTAGTGTTTTTTATGGGATTGTCTGTTAGTAACCATTTCCACTAACATATTGATTCCGAAAGTAATTATGAATAGTATGCAACCCAATGCAAAAAGCGCTTCATAATGCAGGCCTCCATTTGCGGCCTCTCCCAGTTCCGCGGCAATAGTCGCAGGAATCGTTCGAACAGGCGCCAAAAAAGTATGCGGTATAACGGCTGCATTTCCAGTTACCATTAGGACGGCCATGGTTTCACCAATTGCGCGACCTATCCCTAAAATCGCACCAGCTGTGATTCCAGATGCCGAATAAGGGATAACCACCTTATATATCGTTTGCCAATGGGACGCCCCTAAGGCTAAACTGGCCTCTTTCATCGCGCGAGGTGTGTTTCGCATTGCGTCTTCAGAAATGGTGATAATAGTTGGCAATGCCATAATGGCTAAAACAACACTTCCTGCCAAAGCAGTTTCACCCACAGGCAAGTTAAAAATATCCTGAATCAATGGCACAATAATTACCAATCCAAAGAATCCATATACAACGGAGGGAATTCCTGCCAATAATTCTATCAAAGGTTTTAACAAATTGCGGGTTCTTTTCTTTGCTATCTCACTTAAATAAATGGCAGCAAACAGTCCTATCGGCAAGGCCAACACAATGGCACCAAAACTGACCCACAATGTTCCGTAAATTAGCGGCTTAACTCCCATTTGAGCAACTGGCTCGGCGGTAGGAAACCACTCCTCGCCAGATAAAAACTCATAAACTGAGATCTTATCAATATCCAGTTCGCGTCCTTTGAAGTCTTTGTTTTTGTATTTATCCGAGAAAAAAGCAATTATACCGGGTGTTTTTGCTATAAGTTCATTGATCTTATCCGGGAAATATTCAAAATTCTCGCCAAGCTCCTCTTCTGTATAATAATCAGTTATGTCGCTGGTCCTGAACAGAACAATTGCCTGGTCTTTCCCTCCAAGTTCTTTCCAATTCGTTATCTTCTGATCAAAAACATCCTTTATTTGTGATGGCTCCAGCTTTTTTACTTGGTTTGAATCATGAACCGCAAGCAAAAATCCTTTGTCGACAGGTTTTTTATTAAAAACTCCCGCGCCTTCAATAAATAGAAAAAAGACAATCAATACAACGGTAATACTAGTAGCAGCACTACTTAGCATTAAAATTGATTCGATAATCTTCTCTTTAATCTGTTTAAAATTTGTTTTCAAATCAGTGTGTTTTATTTTTAGCAAAACTACACTAGACATCCTCCGCTAATGTTTTCGCATCATTAACTTTATGTAAATTTAATGTTAAGGAATTATTGCCTAAGCAAATATTTAAATACGCTTTAAACAAAAAAGGTTGCCCTAGTTAGGGCAACCTTTTTTCGATATGTAAATTAACCTTTATTAATTCAACGGAACATAACCAATTTCAGAAACAGTTTTTTGTCCTTCAGGAGAAAGTGCATAATCAACAACCGCTTTTACTTTTGCAGCGTTTGCTTTGTCATACATGTAGAACAATGGTCTAGAAATAGGATACGTTTTATCTTTTGCACTTGCAACAGATGGCTCAACAAAAGTTTTCCCCTGGTCGTAAGAAACTGCCAATTGTTTTACTTCTTTTGTTTCATATGCCAATCCGATATATCCGATAGCACCTTTAGTCTGACCTACTGCTTGAACGATTGCACCAGTTGCAGGTAAGTTTAAGATATCTGTAGCATAGTTTTTCTTGTCCAATACTTCTTCTTTGAAAAACTCATATGTTCCAGAAGAAGATTCTCTTGAATAGGCTACGATTTTTTCATCAGCTCCACCAACTTCTTTCCAGTTTTTAATTTGACCAGTAAAGATTTTCTCTAATTGCTCACGAGTAAGTTTAGATACAGTGTTTGCAGGATTAACAATAACTGTCAATGCATCATACGCTATAATCACTTCTTCAATATCTTTTTTCATTTCAGAAAACTTCAATTTCTCCTCCGTTTTCAAATCTCTTGAAGCCATTGCGATATCGGTAGTCCCATCAATTAAAGCTGTCAAACCTACGCCAGATCCACCACCAACAATAGTAACGGTAATATCTGAATTTGTTTTCATTAAGTCTTCTGCTTCTTTTTGTGCCAATGGCAAAACAGTGTCGCTTCCTTTGATTGTTATAGACACCTTTGCATCATTTGCCTGAGCTCCTTTGTCTTCCGTTTTTGCTTTACCGCAACTCAACATACCTATTAAAGGTAAGATTAGAAATAATTTTGATGTTTTCATTTTATTTTTTTTGTTTGATTTAAATTTTTTACAAAAGTATAATCTTAATGTTAACTAAATGTTACGCTAGTATTATACAATGTGTTTTACACAATGATTATATTCCAATTTCAACTTGCACTCGTGCATACCAGTTTCCAGAAGTATTTCCTGTGTAGAATTTTTCATTCTCATATGAAAATTCAGTTTGAACTTTTAATTTGTGGTCTAAAATATATCTAGACAAACTGATCGCATATTCATCTACATTAGGACTGATTGTTTTAATGTCATCGCCAACTTTTTGAGTAGAAAATCGACCCGCGATTTGATAGTTTGAAGGAAACACGTAACTTAATTGAGTATCAACCCCATGACCTACAAATACCGCTTGCTTTTTAGTCGCATCCAAAGGATTTACCGTAATTGCGTTGTCTGTAGTTCTTGACATATATGCGGACATTGCTGTCCATCCGTTGTACTTGAACATCGCGTCAAAAAACACTGATTGTAGAGTTCTAGATTCAAATAGGTCATTCCCTAATTGACCTTGAGATCTTCCGGCATTGTTATTTTGACTGAAAGCTCCTGAAAGCATTAATTTTGGCGTTTTTTCTCTTAGCAAATCTCCTTCAAAATGTGATCCGTTTTTAGTGAAAGCCCCCAAAGGAAACAATTCCACTTTTCCGGTTAAGGCAATACCATCATTTAATTCCTTTGTGTAATTTCTTCCTTCACCTTTAGTAATGGCTCCTTTTAATGAATAAGAAAAATGATTTGCATCTTGTTTAGAATAATCTAAAAACAATCCGAAATCACGATCGATATTAAACTTTGAATTGTTGATCGTACGATCCGTAAATTCCAAAGATCCCGATGAAATTACCCTTTGACTGTTTCCAGGTAATTTAGTTTGTCCAAACCCGATTACCCAGTTTTTTGTAGGCTTATAAAAAAGAACCCCGTCAAGAATTACATTTCCGTTATTTCCCGACACTGCCATGTCCCTCGCCGAAAACCCTAATTCCACTTTGTAACCAAACTTTGGATTGTAGACAAAACCATCCAACTTTAATCTCATTCTTCTGATTTCGCCCTCAACAGTCCCAGATTCACCTTCAGCTTTTGCAAAACCTGCTCTACTTTGAACTCTGAATCCAAGATTTAATTGAAATAAACTGTCTTTTGCTGTAAAACCCAGTCCCTTTTTTGATATAATGTACGCAGGCTCTGTTCCTTGCTTTTGTTCAACTGCACCTTCTTGCGCTGACAATAGTAAAGAAAACATTAATGATAAAGTCAATAAAAAATTTTTCATTTTAATAATTTGTTGTTATTGTGTTATTACGCTGCAAACCTAATGTTAAATATAATCTTGCATATTAAGCCAAGGTTACCTTTACGAGAATTTAATGTGAGCTATCGTGAAAAAAACATGAAAAAATTCATAAATACAGACACTCATTTTATAGAAAACCCAATAAAAGCAGTACTTTAGAGCATTACAAACCGGTTAACATTTACGTAACATTGCATAAAAACACAATAGAACATATTATGAAATGTCAAACATTTTCACTATTTTGATAGGTTTTTATTTATAAAAAGGCACTGACAACACCATTTACCATCATAGCATCTTCATAAAGGTTGCGTTCGGATGTAAATTCAACCAGAAAGCTTTGCGAAGACAATAAGCGTCCGTTTTTCAAAACACGCAAAAATCTTTGTAACGTCTCAGATAATCCAATACAATAATGTAATTCGGCATACGAACGTGCACTTCATTAACAAAGAAGAAAATAGCTATGGCGCATTTTCAAATTTTGCTAATAAAAAATCTCCCCTACTTTATCGATCTCGATAAAAGCAAAGAAGATTCAAAAATCACTGCGTTCCTGAACGACTCGATATTGCGCAGCAGCCTAAAGTAAAACTATTCGGTTTTTGGATAAAGCAAAATTTCTTTAAAAAAAATAGACCTTGTTATTTAAAAGCCAGGAGACGGCTAAACACAATGAGATATTAGCTATTACAGTTGCGGTCGTTTTACCGAGACGATTTGTGCGTGGGCCTTTTCAAGTGTAAAAGAAAATTCGGAACCAATACCAAATTCGCTCTCTACATATATTTTTTCCTTATGTGCCTCTATAATGTGTTTTACAATCGCAAGCCCTAATCCGGAACCTCCCTCTGATCGAGAACCACTTTTGTTTACGCGGTAAAAACGCTCGAATAACCTTGGTATGTTTTGTTTCTCTATTCCCTCACCATTATCACTGATTCGGATGAGTACTTTTTCTTTTGTCAGGTTAACTACCGCTACTTCAGTAGTTCCATTGATTTTTCCGTACTTAATAGAATTAACGATCAAATTCTCAACAATCTGTTGTACACGGTCTCTATCAGCCCATACAAAATTGGGCAGGATATGATAATTTTCGAAGGCTAGTGTGATTTTCTTTTTCTCCGCTTTCATTTCCAGCAAATCAAACACGTTCTGAATCAATTTTACAATGTCAAATTTAGAATAATCAAGATACAAATCACCTACTTCAAGTTTAGTTATCATGTCTAAATCCTCCACGATATAGATTAATCGCTCCACTCCTTTTTCGGCACGTTTCAGATATTTTTTGCGAATTACCTTGTCCTCCATTGCCCCGTCAAGTAAGGTAGAAATATAACCCTGAACTGTAAAAAGCGGGGTTTTTAGTTCGTGGGAAACGTTACCAAGAAACTCACGGCGGTATTCCTCGCGAACCTTAAGCATTTCAATTTCGAGTTTTTTGTCTGTAGCAAATTTCTTCACTTCCCTGGTAAGGGTTTCCATATCAGTAGTTATGGGGTAATTGATTAAGGAACTGGACTCCAATAAAGATACATCGTCATATATTTTCTTTACCCTTCTGTAAATAAAACGCTCTACTCGATACTGTAGAACCACAAATGAAAAAACATAACTTATTAGAATAAAAACAGTCCCAAAAAGCCATAAGCTATTCGAAGTATAATTAAATATCATAGCCGCTAACAATACCACAAAGGCCGTTGAAAAAAGACTGATGTATAAGGCTGATTTTACGGCAAATTTGTAGGTTTTTTTAAAACTGATTTTCATTTATATTATTCTTGAGTAGTTAAAATAGACAAGATAAATAATTCCGGTCATTATCCCACCAAAAAACTCATTGCATTTATTATGTTTAAACTTCAAATTTATAGCCAACCCCTTTAATGGTCTTAAAAAGATCCTCCCCGATTTTCTCTCTAAGCTTTCTGATATGGACGTCTATCGTTCTTCCGCCAACGACAACCTCATTTCCCCAAACTTTATCCAGAATTTCATCCCTCTTAAATACCTTACCTGGTTTAGAAGCCAAGAGATAAAATAATTCAAACTCTTTTCTGGGAAGCGCTATTTCAATATTATCTTTTACTATTTTATATTCTTCGCGGTTTATTTCTATTCCCCCTACATTTAGTGTTTCGCTATTTTGACCCGTTTCTTTTAATCGACGTAATAGGGCTTTAACCTTACTTACCAATAATTTGGGTTTTATCGGTTTTGTGATATAATCATCCGCACCGGCATCAAATCCCGCAACTTGCGAATAATCCTCACTTCTTGCGGTCAAAAAAGTAATAATTACATTACTTAGTTCTGGAATTTTCCTGATATTTTCGCAAGCTTCCATGCCGTCCATTTCAGGCATCATCACGTCCATGATTATTAGGTCAGGCAATTCTTTTTTTGCTTTTAATACCGCTTCTTTCCCATTCGCGGCCGTAAAAATTTGATATCCCTCTTGGGTGAGATTATAGCTTACAATTTCTAGAATGTCCGGTTCATCATCAACCAATAAGATCTTCGTGTGTTTTTTTTTCATGTTTGGCAAAAATTATATTTAGTCATTGAATTTTATCCTTAGAATTCAATGTTTTTTAATTGCAATTGTAAATATAACAATAAATCAATTGTTAAAAAAAGGGCTTAACCGTTATTTAATATAGCCGCTATTTGTTAATACTAAAGATACCAAATGGTAATGACTCGATAACCTCATCATAACAATAGCGCCTTTACTTTGCAAAAAATTAAATTCAATTATGAAACTGAAATTATTCATTTTAACGCTTTTTATCAGTACCCTAACTTTTGCACAAAACAA